>Ga0209006_10000133_pt1 | contig 80554 bp, 70 predicted proteins | sample JacPin_JW_Ref_O2_FD_188567 | JGI IMG/M metagenome (GOLD analysis project Ga0209006, IMG submission 188567) | Forest soil microbial communities from Algoma, Ontario, Canada - Jack Pine, Ontario site 1_JW_Ref_O2 (SPAdes) (version 2) | ecosystem: Environmental > Terrestrial > Soil > Boreal... | reverse complement strand
CCACAAAACCACGAAGCCTTCCTGGCCACTGCGGCCGCGCGGCGCACTTAAGGCACACTCGGTTACCCGGGTGTACTAGATTCAAAAGCTTCATGGATGCTGCTCCCACGATCTCAACCCAAGGCCTGACTCGCCGATTTGGCGAGTTGCTGGCGGTGGATAATGTGAATCTGCAAGTCGCTCCGGGACAGTTCTTCGGCTTTCTCGGACCCAACGGGGCGGGGAAATCTACCACCATCAAAATGCTCACCGGGCTGCTGGCGCCGAGTTCGGGGCGCATCGAAATTCTTGGCCTCGATCTGGAGAAGAATCCGGTGGGGGTGAAGCGGCAGATCGGAGTCGTCCCGGAAGGGATGGCGCTGTTCGGGCGGCTCACGGGATCGGAATTCCTGAACTTTGCGGGACGCATGTACGGACTGGACCGCGAGACCGCGGCCCGGCGCAGCGCCGAGTTGCTCGACTTCATGCAGCTGGCCGATCAGCCGAAAAAACTGGTCACCGACTACTCCCACGGCATGCAGAAAAAACTGGCCATGGCCGCGGCCGTGATTCACGGGCCTAAAGTTCTGTTTCTGGACGAACCGTTTGAAGGAGTCGACGCCATTGCCGCGGGAACGCTGAAATCGATGCTGCAAGGGATGATCGCGCGCGGCGCAACGATTTTTCTCACGTCGCACGTTCTGGAAATCGTGGAGCGGCTGTGCAGCCACGTCGCGATCATTCACAAGGGCAAACTGGTGGCGCAGGGATCGCTGGAAGAATTGCGCGCGGGCGTGGAGGCGCAGACACCCGCAGCAGGAGACGGAACTACGGCGGGCGAGAAGCTGACGCTGGAACAGATTTTCCTGCGCACCGTCGGCGGAACGAGGCGAGGGGAGCAGGAACTGTCATGGCTAGGGTAAAGGAGTCGACGCTGATTTCAGCTCGGCACTCCGAATCCTGTGTCTGCTACTGTCACTTCGACTGGCTGGCCCTCGGCAGCGTTTCCGATTTAAAACCACGAACCGGCATCGGAGGACGCGGCTCTGTCCACTTTTCCCTCGACGGGAAATCCACAGGAAACTACGGCGAGCGTGTGACGGTTGTCACAGAGCGTTTTCGGGCTCGGCGAATATCCTCCCCACAAACGAGAGAGGAGTGAAGGAAGGCTTGAGCTGCTTTCGGTACTCGCGTTATGGCGCCTCTTGCCCTTCTTTTGGGGGCGCTTGGTGGGATCACCGCAATGGAGCTACACGAAAAGGAGCGTTTAGCCGTGGAACTTATATCAAAGCGATGGTTGAACCTGAAGAGACGTGCGCAGAGTGAGAGAGATCCCGAAAAGCTGATCGCGATACTGGGCGAAGTTGACGACTTGCTCGGCGACTTGGAAAAGAGAATTGCCAAGCAGGACGAAAAGTTATCTTCGAGGTTCGACGCGGAGTCGAGATCGGACCGCGAGGAATGCGTTCGTGCCATTTCCCCAGAAAATAAGGAATCAGGAGCCAATGAATGAAGCACCAAAAGCCAGACCGCGCAGTATTTACCGCGTAGCGGACGAGCTTTGCGAAATGTATCAACAACAAATTGACACCCTTCGAGGGGGCACGTTATCTGGCCTGCCCGAGGCTGAAGTGAAACGATATGGAGAGAAACGAAGACGGATCGCTGACCTGCAGGCGGAGTTGAAGGCATCGGTCCGCGCACCCTCGTAAGAGAGTGTTCAGGCCACCACCCCAAAAAGCAGCGGGCAGAGGCCCGCTGATGCAGGCTCGCACGACCCGAACGGCTAACAGGCTCATCGCCCTCATCGTTATGCCGTCAGTGTTATGAAGTCGACGCTGGTTATGCAGTCAACCCTTCGTTCGAAAATTGAATCGTACAGGCCTGCATTTACCGGTGAATAACTTAGGGGTTGATCTCCCCCAACGACAGCGAGGATAACGGAATGAATGGACTGAAGTTGTTTGGGTTAGCTTCTGTGGCTGTAATCTGTTTTGCGATTGCTGCTCCCAACACACGGGCTCAGGTGAGCGTCAACATCGGAGTGGCGCCTGAATGTCCCTATGGCTACTACGACGTTTCGCCCTACGACTGCGCCCCCTACGGCTACTACGGGCCGGAGTGGTTTACGGGTGGCGTGTTCATTGGCGCAGGACCCTGGTTTCACGGCCCAGAGGGCTTTCACGGCCACGTAAACAACCATTTCCATCCCGAGCATGGGTATAACGGCCCCAGACCCGCTCGCGGCGACAGGCCGGAACCGGGAAAGCGCCTGGACAAGATTCAACACTTCAAAGGAAACGAAGTGCGGGATGGACGCGGCCACGCGGTTGGCAAGCGCTAAATAACGATAACGGTCACGGGGCGGCTCACAGAGACTCAAAGCGAGTAGGCGGTGCTCAATGTGAGCCGCTCAGAGCGCACGGCGTAGGCGCTGGAGTCGGTCATTTTTGAAATCCGTGGCGGAGGGGGCGCTTTCCCGAATTTGAGCCGACATCCATGCCTTCCTAGTTCGGACGCGCTGTTTTGCAGAGGACCCAGATTGGCCTAATGTCATCGCGAATACTTGGACGATCTTGTAATTGTACGAAGGAGAAGGAAGACTTATGTCTACCCCCGTTTCGGACGTATCATCGACTCCGGCGGCCGCCGCCGCTGCCTACTCCAATGCCCCCAATCCCGCTACGCCGGTGGCACCGGCTAGTCCGGGGTTCATCTTGAGCACCGTAGACCTGTCGGACGCCGCACAAGCCCTTAGTCTCGAAGAACAAGGTGAGACTCCTTCCGAAATCGCGCAGGCGCTAGGCACCTCTGTCGCCATTGTGGACGGCTACTTAGGCATCGCCGTCCCGCCAGATTCCACCGCCCCGGCCCCGGCAGCGCCGGTGGCCGAAAGCGCCCCCGCCCAATCTGCGGCGGATCCCGGTGCGATTTGAGTTGAGGCTCGATGACTGAGCGGTACGCGGTCATTTCCCCTTGGCCTACGAATCCAGCTCGCGGAAGACCTGCCTGCCTATTGGGGGATGCCTCGAAACCGACGGCAGTCTTCGCTGATTATTCTTGTTTGGTCCCGATCACAGAGGTGACTTTGTTTTCGTGATTAGCTGGCCGCTAGCAGGAAAGAGCGGATACAGCTTTGGCGCTCGCCGAATCAGGGATGCTCTCGTCGCATTCAATTCCGTAATTAATGTCTCCAGGCAACGAAGGGCTCCTGCGCTCATTTTCTGAAACTCGATGCCCATGCCAGAAGCTTTTACTTTCCCCTTCTCGACCATATCCGACGAGGGAACGTGGACGACTCTGCCGGCAGCGCGGAATGACATTCCGTCGACATCCAATATCAGTTCGACTTGATCGCCGACCGTGAACGCGAACTCCGACTTGATGTAGCATCCACTGAGACTGAGATTCGCGACTGTGCCCGTTCGGGATTGCCCCCAGCCGGGCAGGCGGATGTCGGCGCCGCCGGCACAGATATAACGCGGGAGAATGGGGACGTTAAGAGAGGTAGCCGGCGGCGCTGTGACGGAGGGCGCAGCGGCAGACATTGGAAGCGAGATCTCCTCAGGTGCCTTCGGGGTTCCGCTCATAAGACATTCTCGCGGCATTCACCAGCCGCGGTTAAGCTATTACTCGATTCAATCGTCGCCGAAGCCGGAGCGGTGAGTGGTGACGCACTGGGTGAGAGTGGGGTCGGTTGTTCAGGCGGTAGCATCGAGAATCTCCCACCTGTAGGATAAGGCAACGAGACGGAAGAGAATGTTCAAAAAGACTCATTTTGCGAGGATGAGGCATATTTAATTCAACGCTCCGGAAGAAAATCATGACTGATCTCACTCCTACCTTGCGTACGCGCGCACAACTCGTGGCTGTCGCCGGTCTGCGCTGGCGGCTGTTCGTAAACTCCCTGCGCTCGCGGCGGGGCAAGACGGAACTGGCATCGCGCGCGATCATTACGTTGGCCTTTGCCGTGGGCGGATTGGGCGGCGCCATTGGCATGGGGGTCGGAGCCTGGTATTTCGTTTCTTCCGGGAAGCCCGAATATCTTGCCGTTCTCCTGTGGCCCGTGTTTCTCTTCTGGCTGGCTTTCCCGGTGATGGCGACTGCCTTCACCAACAATCCGGATTCTTCCGATTTGCTGCGCTTTCCCTTGAGCTATCGATCTTATTTTCTGGTGCGTGTGGCTTACGGATCGTTCGACCCGGCGACGGCCCTGGGCAGCTTGTGGCTGACCGCAATTCTGTTGGGGATTTCGATCGCGAGTGCTGTGCTGCTTCCCTGGGCGGCTTTGATCCTGGCGACCTTCGCGGCATTCAACATTTTTTTCCTGCAAATGATTTTCGCCTGGGTGGAACGCTGGCTGGCGCAAAGGCGCACGCGGGAAATATTGGGCGTCCTGTTCATCCTGTTCATGCTCAGCTTTCAACTCATCGGTCCGGCAGTGGAGCATTTTGGCGGACGTTCGAATCCGCAACTGCAACGCTGGATCGAAATCGTGAAACCGATCCAGGGAGTGTTGCCGCCGGGCTTGGCCGCGGATGCGATCGCCCGAGTGTGGCGGGCGGAGTTTATGGCGGGATGGAGTTCGTTTGTGCTGCTGACGGTGTTCGCCATGGCGATGGCTTCGCTGCTCCACCTGCGTTTGCGGGCCCAGTACCGCGGAGAAAATCTGAGCGAGGCGGCGGCCGGCGGCAAGAAAGAAAAAATCGAGGGGCTGAAGTTGGGATGGAGTTTGCCCGGACTCCCACCGGTGATCTCGGCCGTGCTGGAAAAAGAAGTGCGCTACCTGGTGCGTAGCGGACCGATGCTGCTGACTTTGATCATGCCGATTTTCGTGCTGGTTGTCTTTCGCCTGGGTGCGTTGAATCCGGCACGCCACTCCAGCCTTTTCTTGCGGGCCCCGGACCTGGCCTTTCCCGCAGCCGCCGGTTACACACTGTTGTTGCTGACCAATCTGGTCTACAACAATTTCGGTGGAGATGCGGGGGGCATTCAATTTTTCTATGCTGCGCCCGTGAGTTTTCGGCAGATTGTGTTGGGGAAAAATCTTACCCACACGGCGATTCTTATTTGCGATATTTCGATCGCGTGGCTGGCGGTGACTTTTTTGTACGGGCCGCCGAGAATTGACGTGGCGGTGGCATCGCTGGCGGGGCTGCTGTTTGCCGCGCCCTTAAACCTTACTATCGGAAATCTGCTTTCGATTTACGCGCCGAAGAAAATCGACTTCGCGGCATTCGGCCGCCAGCGCGCTTCGCAGACCACGGTGCTGGCGAGCTTGGGCGTACAAGTCGTAGTCATGGGCGTGGGCGCGGCTATCTTCCTGGCCGCACGAAGCTACGGCAATTACTGGATCGCCGTGGTCATTTTTGTTTTCCTGGCCGCGATTTCGATTTCCATCTACGCATTAACTCTGGGAAGGATTGATTCGATTGCATTGCAGCGGCGGGAGATATTGGTGGCGGAATTGTGCCGCGCTTAGCATTCTTTGCGCGAGATTATTTCTCGCTCATTCGCGGGGAGGCGAGAAAGCGGTAGCCTACTCCGCGTACTGTAAGTAAATGCCGGGGCTGAGCCGGATCTTCTTCAATGTAGCGCCGCAGGCGCACGATGAAATTATCGATGGCGCGCGTGTCGGTGTCTTCGTGCAGGCCCCAGACTTCTTCGAGAATTTGTTTGCGCGAGACTACGCGGCCGTCGTTCTGCACCAGATGACGAAGCAACTGCGACTCCATCAGCGTGAGTTGAATCACGTCTTCGCCGGTGCGCAATTCCAGAGTGCCGAAGTCGATGATCTTGCCGGCAAAAGAGAACTTTCCGAAATCGCCGATGCCGCTGGGATCGCCCAACGTTTCCGCCACGCGAATTGCGTCATCTTTCCCCGTCGCATCGCCGCTGCGTAACCACTCTCTGCGCCGCAACAGTCCCTGCAACCGCGCCAGCAGGATCGAAAGATCGAAAGGCTTGGGAAGATAATCGTCGGCTCCCGAGGCGAAGCCTTTCAGCACATCTTCGGGACGGCCGCGCGCCGTGAGCATGAGCACTGGAACGTAGTTGCGAGCGGCGCGCAACTCGGAAACCACGCTGAAACCGTCTTTGCCGGGAAGCATGATATCGAGCACGACGGCGTCGAAGTTTTCCTTATTGGCCAGCAGTCTTTCTGTAGCACTTTCGCCATCACCGACCACTTCCGCCGCATAGCCCTCAGCTTCAAGATTGAAGCGCAATCCCTGGGCAAGATGAGCTTCGTCTTCGACCACCAGAACGCGGCTCATTTGCGTGACCTCGGCAACTCGATGGTGAAGGTTGCGCCCTGACCTTCGCCTTCGCTTTCGGCGGAGACTTTGCCGCCGTGCTTTTCCGCGATGGCCTTCACGATAAACAATCCCAGACCGGTGCCTTTGATGTGCGCCAAAGAGCGGTGAGTCACGCGGTAAAAGCGGCGAAAGATGCGTTTTACGTCGTCGGGCGGAATGCCGATGCCGTTGTCCTGCACACTGAGCACGAGACGTTTGTCGTCGGGCGCGGCCAGACGCACGCGCACTTCGACATTTTCGCCGGAATATTTGATTGCGTTATCCAGCACGTTAAACACCGCCGTGTGCAGATCCGAATCGCTTCCCATTACGTGCGCGCCCGCACCATTCACCGAGACTTCTTCATAATGCAAAGCTTCCGGAGGCAGATGGTGACGGGTGCGGGCTGCGTCCATGCATTCCTGCACCAGTCTGCGGAAATCCACGTCGGATTTTTCCCGCCCGGCTTTCTTGTCGCCGGCGCTGCCCGCGCGCAAGACCTGCTCGACGGTTTCGGTCAGGCGGTCGGTGTCGCTCAACATCAGGCGGTAAAACTCCTGCTTCTGCGGCTCGGGCAAATTGCGGCGCTGCAGAGTTTCCAAATGCAGGCGGATAGAAGCGACCGGCGTTTTGAGTTCGTGGGTGACGGCGTTGATGAAGCTATCCTGCTGCTCGTTGCGGCGAATTTCGCGCAGCAGGAAGCTGGTGTTGACGATCAGTCCGGCGATGATGAGGGCGAAAAAAACGATGCCGAAAAATAGCAGCACGCCTTCGCGCCAGTTGAGAATGATCCAGCCGACGTTGAGCGCGACAGCGAGCGCGACCAGGCCGATGCCCAGGCAGAGAAAGAAGACGATAGTTCCGCGGCGGCTGGTGATGCGCATGGCGAGTCAAGTGGATTCTACCGCGTTCATGGCAGGATCGGCTGTGCAGCCCGTGATCAGCCGTTAAAATCGTCCTCCGCCAGTAAAATCTTGTCGGATGCTCGATTCCACCACAACCCGCATCCTAGAATGGCTCCGGCAGATTGGCCTCACCGTTCGTCTCGCGCCCCTCGGGGACGATACATTCTTGCCCGGAGTAACGCTGGAGGCCGGCGGCCTCGTCGTGGACCCCGAGCGGCTGCTCTACCCTGGCGATCTTCTTCACGAAGCCGGCCATCTGGCCACCATGTTGCCCGCGCAGCGCGCTTCCGCGGGACCGAACGCCGGCTCCGACATGGGGGATGAGATTGCGGCCCAGACCTGGTCATACGCCGCTGCCGTCCACCTTGAGCTTCCGCCAGAGATGGTCTTTCATGCGGCGGGATACAAGGGCGCGGCTCAGACGCTGATTGAAACCTACCGCGACGGCAACGCCGGCGTTCCTTTGCTGCAATGGATGGGCCTGACGCTAGATCGCACGCGGGCGGCAGCGATGTCGAGTGCTCCCTATCCGCACATGATTCGCTGGCTCCGCACCGAAGTAGATTAAGCGTTGTCCAAGAGCAAGGCTCGGTTGCCGGAACGACCAGCCCCTAAAAATACAACGGCCCCGATCAATCTTTCATGATCGGGGCCAAGTTTTAACAAAGGATTTAGAAGATCAGTCACCAGCTACTGAGGCTTGCGGCAGCGGCATGGTGATCAACTTTCCGTTGGGAGAAGCGACCAGGCCCTGCTTGATCTCGCCGAGCTTGACGCGTTTGATGTCCCAGGCCAGGCCCAACTGCTTGAGCGTCCAAATGCCGTACCAGTTCATGTCAACCTCATACCAACGGAAACCGTGCTGCGCGGCGGTGGGATGCGCGTGGTGATTGTTGTGCCAGCCTTCGCCGAAGGTCAGCAAAGCGACCCACCAGCTATTGGTGGAAAGATCGCGGGTGGCGAAGCGGCGTGTGCCCCAGGAGTGCGTGGCCGAATTCACCAGCCAGGTGGCGTGCAATCCAACGACGGTGCGCATGAAGATTCCCCACATCAGGAAGGGCAGGCCGCCGATGGCCAGCAGTATCACGCCGAGCACAATCATCGGTACGTAGTGATATTTCGTGATCCAGACGTGGAATTTATCTTTGGCAAGGTCGGGGACGTAGCGGGCCAACGTGGTCGTGTCGTGGTGCATGGACTTGCCCATGAGAATCCAGCCCATGTGCGCCCACCAGGTACCGTCGATGGGCGAATGCGGATCGCCTTCCTGATCGGAAAATTGGTGATGGATGCGATGTGTGGCTACCCAGAAAATCGGGCCGCCTTCGAGAGCCAGCGTGGCGCAGACGGTGATGAAATATTCCACCCACTTCGGAGTTTTATATCCACGATGGGTAAGCAGGCGGTGATAGGCCATGCCTATGCCCAGGCTGCCTGAAACCCACCACAGGAACATCGCGACGAAAAGAGCTTTCCAAGTGAAGAAAAATAGCGCGGCGATGGCGCCCACGTGAAACAACGCCATGAAGATGGCTGTGACCCAATTAATTTCGTCTTTGGCAGCTTGCGGTCGTTCGAGGTCTTGCAGTTCCATATCCAAGGGGTCCCCATTTCTATGTACGGTACCGATCATTAAGCTAGCAGGCCTTGCGGCAAGCGAGTGTAATACTTATGTAATAGGAGATTTCTCTCATTACCTATGTAATGGACCCCCGTGTTTCGGGACAGGAGATTCGCAATGCATACCCTGACCGCATCTTTATCTTCTTCGTCGTTGCCCAAGCTGGATGAGATCAAGCAAGCGCAGGAGCTTGTCTACTCGGTGATGCAGCCTACGCCGCAGATTTGCTGGCCGCTGTTGTGCGAGCGGGCGGGCACCGAAGTATGGGTGAAGCACGAAAACCATACGCCCATTGGTGCGTTCAAGGCGAGGACGGCGGTTGTGTATGCGGCGGAAGTATTCCGCCAATCGAACAGCATTGAGGGGCTGATCGCGGCCACGCGCGGCAATCATGGGCAATCGGTGGCGCTGGCGGCGCGCAGGTTTAACGTGCCGGCGCGCATCGTAGTGCCTTTCGGCAACAGTACGGAAAAGAATGCAGCGATGCGGGCGCAGGGCACGGAACTGATCGAGTTCGGCAGCGATTTTCAGGAGTCCAAGGAGCACGCGATAAAACTCTCCGAGGAGCAGGGCTGGCATTTTGTGCCTTCCTACCACCGCGACATCGTTAAAGGTGTGGCCACTTATTGGATGGAATTCTTTTCGGCGGTGCCTGATCTCGACATTGTTTATGTGCCCATTGGTCAGGGATCGGGAATCTGTTCGTGCGCTGCGGTCCGCAATGGCATGAACTTGAAGACGAAGATCGTGGGCGTGGTGGCGGATGGTGCGCCCGCGTATGCGCTTTCTTTCGAGGCGGGAGGGAGCGTGGCGGCTCCGGTAACCACGCTGCTGGCGGATGGAATGGCTTGCCGGGTGCCGGATGAGGAGTCGCTGGACGTGGTGTTGAAGAATGTGGATCGCGTGGTACGGGTGAGTGAAGAGGAGATTCGGGAATCGATGAAAAACTATTTTACCGACACGCACAACGTGGTGGAGGGTGCGGGGGCCGCGGGGCTGGCGGCGGCTTTGAAAGAAAAGTCTCAGCTAAAGGGAAAATGCATCGGGCTGGTGGCCAGCGGCGGGAATGTGGATCATGACGTTTTTGCTAGGGTGCTGGCGGATTAGGAACCAGCGGGCGGTATCCGTTGGTGGTGTCCAGGGGAAAATTCGCAGCAGCCGCCGAGACTGCGGCGCTACTTGTCCGTTACGCGGCTTTGCCTTTCACCTGGATACCCGCCCACTTTTCCAGCAGCGTTAACGTCGCCGCATAGTCGAGATCCTGGTGGCCGTCTTCGGTGGCCATTTCATAGACCTCTTCCACGGTTTCGAGCGCGGGCAGCTTCACACGTGCGTCCTTGGCGGCTTCCAGGGCCAGGCGAATGTCTTTGTGCATGAGGCGCAGAGGGAAGTTGGCCGTGAAATCCCGCTGTAGAACGAATGGCGCTTTGTACTCGACCACGCCGGAACGGACCATCGTAGCTTCAATCAACGAAACCAATTGCTGCGAGTCGACGCCGAGCTTGGTGGCCAAGGTGAGCGCCTCGGCGAAGCCTTCGAAGATCAAGGCGATTTGCAGATTCATGGCCAGCTTGGTGGCCTGGCCTTTGCCGGTTTCTCCCATGCGGAAAATCTTCTTGCCCATGGCGGCGAACAGCGGTTTGAGGCGTTCTACCGGACCTTCCTCTCCGCCCACCATGAAGATCAGAGTTCCCTGTTGCGCGCCGATTTTCGACCCGGTCATGGGAGCGTCAACGTAGGCAACGCCTTTAGCGCGCACACGTTCGGCGAACTTCACCGTGGCGCCGGGTGAGATCGTGCTGGAGTCGGCGATGATCATGCCTTCGGTCAACGACTGTTCGACGCCTTCTGGACCAAAGAGAACTTTCTCGACGGCGGCGGTATCGGAGACGCACATCCACACCACTTCCGCACCTTGCGCAGCAGCGGCAGGATTGGGCGCAATAGCAGCGCCTTCCACCTGCTTGCCAGGCGTGCGATTCCACACCGTGACTTCGTGGCCCGCCTTGGCCAGATTCGTCGCCATCGAATGACCCATGATGCCCAAGCCTAAGAAAGCAACTCGCATGTCGCACGTCTCCTGAACGAATAATAAGGACCTTCCGGATTAGATATGAGCGAGATGAGCGCGGTCAAGCAATGGGCGACATTGCCGCCCTAGACGCGAAATCCAAACGGTTCGACGGTACGCGACGTCTGCTTCCATCCCGAACTTTCCCCCGGCCAGATTCGCTGGTACGATATCCCGAAAGTTTGATCGAGGCCGAATCTGTGGCATCGTCGAAGAGCAGAAGCGAATCGTCGAATGCCAGAAACTCGGGGAGAATTCATGTCCTCAATCGCAGAGTCAACCCCTTCCGCTATCGGCAGACCTGGCACACCTCTCACTGCCCGCATTGACGCGATCGACATTCTGCGCGGGCTGGTCATGGTCATCATGGCACTCGACCATACGCGCGACTTCTTCGCACACCTGCGATTCGAACCGGAAAACCTGGCCCGCACCTGGTATGCGCTCTTCTTTACGCGATGGATTACGCATTTTTGCGCGCCGCTGTTCTTTTTTCTGGCGGGTACCGGGGCTTTCTTTTATGGACAACGGCGGACTCCCGCCCAACTCAGCCGGTTCTTGTGGACGCGCGGGCTGTGGCTGATCTTTCTGGAATTTACGGTGGTGGGGACGGGCTGGACGTTTCAAATCTTCTACAGTCTGTTTGGCGTGATTGCGGCGCTGGGCACGTGCATGGTGCTGATGGCTGCACTGGTTCGGTTGCCGGTGCGCTGGCTCGGAGCGCTGTCTGTTTTCGTCATCGCGACCCACGATCTACTCGATGGCGTTCGTCCGGCACGATTCGGGTCTCTGCGATGGCTTTGGACCCTGCTGCACGTTCGGGGATTCGTATTCCTGCCGTTTCATATCCCCATGTTCGTACTGTTTCAAATCGTCCCGTGGGTTGCGGTGATGGGCGCGGGCTACGCATTTGGCAGCGTGTACCTATTGAACGCCGACCGCCGGCGCAAAGTGATCGTCCGACTGGGTCTGGGCTTGACGCTGGCATTTGTGCTGTTGCGAGCGACAAATGTGTACGGCAACCCGCCGGCTGGTTACGGCGGCGTCTCGCAAGGCGACTTCCACGTTCAGCCCACGGTTGAGAAGACGGTGATTCTGTTTCTTGATGTGGAGAAATATCCGCCTTCGCTGCAATTTTTGCTGATGACTCTGGGACCGTCGTTTCTGCTGCTGGCCTGGCTCGACAAGTGGACTTTCCAACATTCAAAGAGTTCCGGCCTGGCTTCTGTGCTGATGATCTTTGGCCGGGTGCCGCTCTTTTATTACGTGTTGCACATTTATCTGATCCACACATTGGCGGTGCTGATTGCGCTGCTGTGCCATCAGCCGGTGGGGTGGCTGCTGCACGGGGGATTTTTCAACAATGACGTTCCCACGGGATATGGTCACAATTTGCCGTTCATTTATATGATCTGGATCCTGGCGGTATTAATCCTCTACCTCCCGTGCCGATGGTGGGCGGGCCTCAAACAACGGCGCAGAGATTGGTGGCTGAGCTATTTGTGAAGCGCGAGGAGGGAGGATCATGCAGGTCACGGCTACCAAGTTTTTAATCCTGCCCGTTAATCGATCCGGTGTGAAAAAACCTTCACATCGACAGTCCCGCAACTATCGGATATAGTTCGCGGGATAGTGCGGCTGTGGGCACGCCTGTTCTGTGATTCCGTCCAAACCCCTGCTGACCGTAAAAATCCTCACCAAAGGAAGATTTGATGACACGGACTTTTTCTGGCGCAAAGAACTCTCTCCTCATTTTCGCAATTTTTTTGGGGGCGATTGCCACCCTGCCCGCATTTGGGCAAACCTCGACCATCCGGATCAGCAGCGATAATCTCACCAATACCGATAGCGATCACAAAACCGAAGTCGAGCCCGACTCTTTTGCGTGGGGAAGCACGATTGTCAGCGCGTTTCACGTGGCACGGCGGCCGGGCTCGATTGGCTGGGGCAGCGGCGACGTAGGATTTTCCACCTCCACCGACGGCGGCAAAACGTGGAAGTATGGCGATCTTCCGGGACTCACGGTGAACTACAAGGGCGGGACCTTCGGCGCGGCCGCCGATCCTTCCGTGGCCTATGACGCGAAGCATGCCGTATGGATGATTTCGACTCTTCCATTGGTCGGCCTGAGTTCGAGTTCGAGCAAGATTGGCGATGTTGCGGTCAGCCTTAGCTCCAATGGGCTGACCTGGGGAAACCCCATCATGATCGACAGCACAGGCCTGGACGATAAGAACTGGAGCGTGTGCGACAACACGAGCACCAGCCCCTACTACGGCAACTGCTACACGGAATGGGATCAGGCGTTCGGCAGCGGTGACGTTCTGATGAGCGTTTCCAGCAACGGCGGAACCACATGGAGCGCGGGACTGGCGTCGTCGGATCACGCCGCCGGACTGGGCGGCGAGCCCGTGGTGCAGCCGAACGGCACAGTGATTGTTCCCTTTCAAGGCGGCGGCATTGATGTGTTCAGTTCGACCAATGGCGGCAAGAGTTGGGGCAAGAGTCAGGCTATCTCCGGCATCACCAGTCACGGCGTGGCGGGCGGGTTGCGCAATCCGGATCTGCCTTCGGCCAGCATTGATGGCGCGGGGAATGTTTATGTCGTCTGGTCCGATTGCCGCTTCCGCACCAGTTGCAGCTCAAACGATATCGTGATGAGCACCTCGGCCAACGGAACCAAGTGGAGCGCGGTCGCGCGCATTCCCATCGACGCGACCACGAGCACGGTCGATCACTTCCTGCCGGGCATTGGAGTGGACCCAACAACTTCCGGCACCGGCGCGCACCTTACAATCGTTTATTACTTTTATCCGACGGCGAAATGCACGGCTGCGACCTGCCAGTTGGAAGTGGGCTTCACGACTTCCACCGATGGCGGGGCAACCTGGACTGCGGGCGCGAAAATCGCGGGTCCGATGAAGCTGGCCTGGCTGCCGGTTTCCGACAACGGACCGATGGTCGCCGACTACATTGGCGTGTCGTACGTTGAGGGGAACGCGTTTGGCGTGTTCGCAGCGGCACAGGCGGTGACTGGCACCACGTTCAGCGAAGCTATTGCGACGACCAAGGCTCCGTTGGCGGCGGCTTATGACGCGCCGCGCTTCAGTTCGGCGGAAGACAGGCCGATACCGGGCGCAAAGTCGGATCACGAGATGCAATTCTTCTTCGACGATGAAGGGACGCGGCCAATTCCTCAGTCGCGGTGGATTCCGAATCCCGATGAGCAGTGAGGGCGAGCGCGAGTCCGTGAATTGGATTACGTGTATTCAAGATAGCCGCCGCCGCGCCGGCGGCCTCTTTCTTTTCTAAACAATCCTTTATAAACAATTCACAAATGAGGAATTAAATTAGTACGCACAGGGTAAAACGTTCATCCTATAACCAGACTTGGAATTTCGAGATACAACCGTGCACCGTAATTGTTACTCGGCAGATCGCGGTCGAATTGAATACGATAAGTAGTAAGAGAGTAGCTGCGAACTGACCCTAACCGGTCGAGCCGTATGATCAAAGGCACACTTCGCAATCCGGCGTTGCGCCAACGCGCTGCACAGTTTGGGCGGCTGGTGCGCCATTCGGCTGTCACCCCACGGTGCGGACAGACTCACAAGCCACGCCTGGCCACCAACGGCGAATTGGGACTCACCTTCATCGGTCACGCCAGCTTTTTTCTTCAAATGGGCGGGAAGAGCGTCACAATCGATCCTAACTTTGCCCGCTGGCTGTTTGTGCTGAAACGGCTGCGGCGTCCGGGATTGCGGGTGCGCGACCTCCCACCCATCGACTTAGTTCTTATTACGCACGCGCACTTCGATCATTTGCACCGGCCTTCGCTGCGTGCAATTGTGCAAAACAATCTTCGCATTCGCGGGATCGCGCCGACCATAATCGTTCCTACGCATGTTTCAGATCTGGTTTCCGACCTAGGATTCTCGGAGATTATTGAGCTCGACTGGTGGGACAGTACGCGGCGCGCTAATGTCTCGGTTACGCATGTGCCGTCGCGCCACTGGGGCGCGCGAATTTTGAAAGATGCGCATCGCGGCTACGGCGGCTACGTTCTAAAGGCGGGAAAACATTCGGTATATCACGCGGGAGACACCGCTTATTTCCCAGGCTTCCGCGAGATTGGCGAACGCCTTTCGCCGGAGCTGGCACTGCTGCCCATCGGCGCTTACAACCCTCCGCAGTTTCGCAGCGTTCACACCAATCCTGCCGACGCAACTCGCGCATTTCTCGATCTCAAGGCACGGTGGATGGTTCCCATGCATTACGGAAGCTTCCGCCTGTCGCACGAACCCATCGACGAGCCACTCCAGTTGCTCCGGCGTGAAGCGAAGTCGGCAGGGATTGAGGATCGCGTCATCGTGATGGAAGAGGGCGTCACGCGATTTTTCTGAGTCTCTGACTGCCGGCAAACCATAACATCAGGGCCTTGTTTCGTCTGGCCCGAGCGGAAAATATTTACCGAATCTTCGCTTGACATTCGCCCCTGCATTTGATGTACTGTCCTCCGAAAATCTCGCCATAGGAGGCCGTTATGTCCGTAAAACCAATTCCCGAAGGCTACCACACACTCACTCCCTATTTGACCGTGCGCGACGCTGCCCGCGCCATTGAGTTCTACAAGAACGCTTTTGGCGCCAAGGTAAAAGGCGGTGTCATGAAAGGCCCTGACGGCAAAGTCATGCACGCCGAGCTCACCATCGGCGATTCCATCATCATGTTATCCGACGAGTTTCCTCAGATGGGTTCTGTTTCACCGCAGGCAATTGGCGGGTCGGCCACCGGACTTCATATCTACGTGGAGGATGTCGATTCGGCTTTTGAGCGCGCGGTAAAGGCCGGAGCGGAAACGGAAATGCCCGTCATGGACATGTTCTGGGGCGACCGCTACGGGAAATTGAAAGACCCGTTCGGCCACAAGTGGTCGATCGCCACACACAAAGCCGATTTGTCGGTGGAAGAGATGGATCGAGGGATGCAGGAAGCGATGTCACAGATGAAGAAGAGCGCCTAAGATTCGCGACTTGTCTGGGGACAGCCACTTCGGCCCGCCCTGAGCGGAGTCGAAGGGGCTGCCCCTGCCAAGCGAGTCTTGGGACTCTGTGTTCTCAAAACGCGAGAAGGATTCTCAAATCCCGCAGATTGTTTCCCGTAGGCCCAATCTCAATCGCGTCGCCTAGGGATGCTAAGAATGGATACGCATCAAACTTCTCCAGCGATGCTTGCGCGTCCAATCCGCGTGCGCGACCGCGATCCAGGGTGCTGCCATCGGCCACCGCGCCGGCGGCGAGGCTGTTGCCGTCGATGCCGTCAGTTCCTGCGCTCAGCACCGTGATATTTTCTCCTGCGATCTTTCTCGCACAAGCGAGCGCGAACTGCTGGTTGCGCCCGCCCGTGCCGCCGTTCGTGACTTTGACGGTCACCTCACCGCCCGAAATCAAACAGACGCGAGCGGATTCTTTTCGTAATTGACGAAGTCGATTCAGCAGATAATCTGCCGCGCTCTCGTAGTCCCAGTCGTCGCAGGAATTATCCACACACACTGTGAAGCCGGCTTTTTCTGCTGCCGCTTTCGCTTCATTCACGACGGATTCATTCGAGAGCACCGGCCACCATCTGGACCGGACAAAAGCCGGATCGTCGGACTTGGGCGTCTCGTCCAGGGCGCGCCGCTCGAACAATTCGCGAGCTGGCCGCGGAAGTTGCGGCAGCAGGCCGTATTTTTCGACGATGCGGTAACAATCTTCCGCGCTGGTCGAATCGGGCATAGTGGGACCGGAAGCCAGAGCGTCGGGCGTGCTGTCGGGAACGTCAGAGACGAGAAGAGAAACCTGCTGGGCAGGATAGGCGGCCTGCGCGAGACGCCCTCCTTTTACCGCAGAAAGGTGTTTACGGATGGCGTTGATTTCAGCGATGGGCGCTCCCGAGAGAACCAATGCACGATAGGTCGCTATGAGATCGCCCAAAGAAATCTCATCATCGAGCGGCTTCTCGACGAGCGAGGATCCACCCCCGCTGATGAGGAAGATAATCAGGGAGGCAGCATTCTGATGGCGCAACGTCTTCAGAATGGCGCTGGCGGCGCGGATGGATTCGGCATTGGGCGTGGGATGTCCGCCGCGAAAATAGCGAAAGGCATGGACCTGCGCGGCGGTTTCGACTGAAGTGGCGACAATGCCTTCGAGCAACGAAGCGCCCATTTGTGCCGACAATGCTTCGGCCATGGTGTGTCCGGCCTTGCCGATCGAAATTACTTGCACGCGTGAGTAAGAATGCAAATCGTAAAGGTCCCCGCAGATGCGCAGGACGCTACGCTCACAGTGGACGTGGCGTTCGAACGCCCTGGAGATCGACGATGCGGCGAGAGAGTGAAAGAAAATGCCGCGGGCGATTTCGCGCATCTCGCCGAAGGACTCACGGTCAACCGGATTGGGGCTGAGTGGGATCACGGCGCCTTGTAAAGCGTCTTATAAAACATGGCAGCAGCATACAGCACTGAGACAGCTTGGCGATTTGCTGATCCTGCAGCGCATCACTACAATGGCTTGCCGTTTCAATCCATCCAAAAATCGCAACTCAATCGGGAGAAACAATGAAAACAAGGGCGACGATATTAACAGTAGCTTTGTGTCTAGTGGCAGTAGCAGTGGGCTTTGCCGCCAACCCCAATATTGGCACCTGGAAGTTGAACGAGGCCAAGTCGAAGATTCCGCCGATGGCGCCGAAGAACAACCTGGTGGTCTACGAGGCTGCGGGGGACAGCGTGAAAGTCACCGTCGACGGGGTCTCGGGCGATGGCAAGTCCTTTCACAGCGAGTGGACGGGGAAATTCGATGGCAAGGACTACCCTCTAACCGGCGACCCGACTGCGGACACGCGAGCCTATAAGACGGTGGATGCTCACACAACCGATCTCGTCAATAAGAAAGACGGCAAGATTGTCGCGACGGGCCGGATTGTTATTTCCGCCGACGGGATGAGCCGCACTCTTACCGTGAGCGCGACTGACGCGAGTGGCAAGAAGGTCAAATACTCTGGGGTCTACGACAAGCAGTAGCGCATCTCTCTCCGGTCTGACCGCAGTGCGAATGCCCTTTTCCGCTTGATTCTCAGCGGAAGGGCATTTTTCATTTTCGACGAAAAGCCTTCTCCTGAAGACGCCCTCGCGACTCAGCGGCAGGATCGCCCGTTCCCCTACAGATTTCCGGACGCGCAGGCCCTCTGTGATCGTCAATTTTTAAATGAAGCCTGCCGCGCGGTGGCCCATCTATTCGATGAGGAGAAATTATAAATATGACCCCCACCACGATTGCCGAAGAAAAAAGCTTAAAGGGAGCGGGCAGCGCGTATGCCGCTAAAGCGTATGCCGCGGCCGGCGCGACCTCCGGCCTTGCTCCGACCTCTATTCAGCGGCGCGCGCCGCTGCCGACCGATGTGCAAATCGATATTTTGTATTGTGGCGTTTGCCATTCCGACCTGCATCAGGTGCGCAACGAGTGGGAAAATATGATGCCCACGGTGTATCCCTGCGTGCCCGGACATGAAATTGTCGGCCGCGTGGTTAAGGCCGGAAGCGCGGTGAAGAAGTTCAAAGAGGGCGATCTGGCGGCGGTTGGCTGTCTCGTGGATTCGGACCGGACTTGCCCGAATTGCCGGGCGGGAAATGAACAGTTCTGCGACAGCATGCCGACCTTCACTTATAACGCCGAAGACAAACACCTCGGCGGAGTCACTTACGGTGGATACTCCGACGGCATAGTGGTGGATGAAGCTTTCGCACTGAGGGTGCCGAGCAAGCTCGACCCGGCGGCGACCGCGCCGCTGCTCTGCGCCGGCATAACGACGTATTCTCCGCTCAAGCATTGGAACGTGCGCAAAGGACAGAAAGTGGGAATCGTAGGATTGGGCGGGCTCGGCCACATGGGAGTGAAATTCGCCAACGCTTTCGGGGCGCACGTAGTTCTGTTCACGACCTCGCCGAATAAAAAGGACGACGCGTTGCGGCTGGGCGCGGATGAAGTGGTCGTTTCGAAGAACGATGCGGAGATGCAGAAGCATGCAGGAAGTTTCGATTTCATCCTCGACACGGTTTCCGCCGAGCACAACATCAATGCCTATCTAGATCTGATCAAGCTCGATGGCACGCTGACCTTGGTGGGGGCTTCGCCCACTCCATTGCCACTCGCGGTTGGCAGCCTTTTGTTCCGGCGACGGTCGCTGGCGGGCTCGATTATTGGCGGACTCCGCGAGACGCAGGAAATGCTGGATTTCTGCGCCGAGCATGGCATTGTCGCCGATATCGAAATGATCAAAATGCAGCAGATCAACGAAGCGTTTGAGCGCCTCGCGAAGAGCGATGTGAAGTATCGCTTCGTGATCGATATGGCGTCATTGAAATAAGCGACAACTGAGAGGCGCGGGCTAATTCTCGCCCGCGCCGCTCCAGTTTATTTCTCCTCACCGCCCCAAGCCGGACCGGCCAACTCGATTTGCCAGACCGGCGTCCCCGCAGCTAAGGGCCCGCTTGATTTTAGAAAGATGGGCGCTTCCCCTTTCAGAATCCAGACATGACTGTCCGGAGGCTGCTGCCCCACCACGGGCGCAACCGCGCCCGCGATTCCTCCGATCTCCACCTTAGCCAGGAATTGTTTCGCCTTATACTTCGTGCCTGCGAATGAGAAGGAATCGTCGCTCTCGGGGGTCACCACGAGTTTCACGATTCTCGGTTTGGGAGTGGCAGCCAAGATCGGCAGCGTACGTTGCGAGTCGTCGGGAAAATTTTTCATCAGCGTTGGGGATATCCCGTTGGCTAGGTCGGCGGGAATGTTAATGTGATAGGTCGTAACCTTGCTCTCTTTGTCATCGTCTTTATTGTCATTGTGAATTTCCCGCACTTTGACTTGTCCACCCAGGCAATCGATCCATATTTCCATGGGTTTCTTGAAAGCTGGCCCCTTTGTGAGCTGGTGATTGCTCAAGACGCGAAAGACCGAGCGCTGGGAGAATATCGTCGTTTCTTCATACTCAGAGCCATCTTCAAAATGAAACTTCAGCGTGGTTGTGACGCGCGCTCCCTGGACGGTCTGATCCACGCCGCCGACGGCAATCGTCTTTCCGTCCTCTGTCCTCAGCACCATGAATCCGTGAAGAGTGCCCTCGACGTACTTTACGTGTATCGGTTCGGCAGCGGAACGACCGACCGCCAGCAGGGAAACAACGATCAGGAACAACCCTTTCTGTAGGGCGCCAAGGGAGTCGCGCATATTCTGGGGTTAGTTGACGACCGATGGCTCAGGAGTTGACGGCTTCTTTCACCCACGCCTCAATCGTCTCGCGCAGCTCGCGCAATCGGCCCTCGAAGAAATGGTCCGCGCCTTCGATCATCACCAACTTCTTTGGCTCCTGCACCGATGCGATTAGTTCCTCCAGTTTGGCCTTCGGGCCGAATTGATCGCGCGCGCCGCTGACGAACAGCTTTGGCTTTGCACTGTCGTGGAGAAATTCATAGGTATAGTTGCGCGGCATTTCCGTATCCGCCGCCACTGGTATCACGGGCGTCCCCACAGCGATCATGGCTTTCACGCGCGAATCCTGAGAAGCTGCACGCAGTCCCACAGCCGCGCCGAAGGAGAATCCGGCAAAAATAAGCGGCAGGTGGAATTCCCGGTCGAGCCAGTCGAGCGCTGCGCCAACGTCGTCCACTTCGCCAACGCCGTTATCGTGCTCGCCCTGGCTCAGGCCCGTGCCGCGGAAATTAAAACGCAAGACAGGATATCCAAAGCTGTTGAGCGCCTTCATGGTGTGGAAGACGACTTTGTTATGCATCGTCCCGCCGAACAAAGGATGGGGATGGCAAACTGCCGCGGCGTGGGTCGCGTTCCCTGCGCCCGTATTCAGCAGGGCTTCCAGCCGGCCGGCGGGACCATCGACGAAAAGCGAGCGGATGGTCGATGTTGAAGAAGTCACATTGTCAGCTTACAACGGAAGGCTTCCATCTGAAATCGGCATCGGGGTCGAAGTCCAGGTCCTGAAGCCGCAGTTCCCTGTTATCCTCTCCAGACGATGGACGCCATCACTCTCACTCGCCAACTCATCGACATTGAATCGATCAGCGGCAATGAAGCCGCGGTCGGAAATTATCTTTACGGCGAACTCTGCCGGATAGGTTATCGAACCACAAAAATGCCGGTGGATGGCAATCGCTTCAACGTTTACGCGCTCCCGCCCGAAGCGGAGGCTGTGCCGAACGTGGTCTTTTCTACGCACATGGACACGGTGCCGCCGTTTATTCCTTCGACGGAGGATTCCACACGCATCTACGGCCGCGGTTCCTGCGACGCCAAGGGAATCATCGCAGCGCAGATCGCCGCCGCCGAACGCCTGCGCAGAGAGAACATTTATGTCGGACTTCTGTTCGTTGTAGGCGAGGAGCGCGACAGCCTCGGAGCTCAGGTCGCGAACGAATATCTGGGAAAAGACACGGGGGCTAGCCCTCGCTATTTGGTGAACGGCGAACCCACGGAGAACCGTCTGGCCGTGGCTTCGAAAGGAACCTTGCGAGTCGAAGTGACGGCACGCGGACGCATGGCCCACTCGGCATATCCGGAGCTGGGCGAATCAGCCATCGACAAACTGCTTGGCGCTCTCACGCACTTACGCGCCATGCCTCTGCCCTCCGATCCGGAGATCGGACCCTGCACTCTAAACATCGGCTTGATCGAAGGCGGCCGAGCGCCCAACGTGATTCCCGACTATGCGCATGCGGACTTGCTCTATCGTTTGGTCGGACCATCCGAAGATCTGCGACGGGAGATTCTGGAGACGGCGGGCAATGAGGTCGAGGTTACATTCCCACTTGAACTTCCCTTCCTCCGCCTGCGAACCGTCGATGGTGTCCCCACGATGATCGCCGCTTTCACCACCGATATTCCCAAGCTTACCAAGTGGGGCGAACCGCTGCTGATTGGGCCGGGATCGATTCACGTCGCGCACACAGACGGAGAGTACATCGAGAAACGGCAACTGGCGGAGGCGATTACTCTCTATTGCGCAATCGCTAGGCAATTGGCTGCGGAAGCGCCATAACCGTTAACGAGACTGCGGGCCGGCAGCCGCCGCAAATGATATCGTGATACGAGGTATGCGGCTTCAGTTTTCCAGGTTTGTGCCGCGCTCGGCTCCCGCGGTTTTGATTGTGCTGTTGGTCGCGGCCATGGCGGCTTTTGCCGCTGTGAGCCATCTGGTTACGCGCTTCAACTTAAATCAGCAGGCTCGCGCGCGGAAGCTATACGCCCAGGGGCTGTCCGACCAGAACACCGGCGATCTGAACGCGGCGGTTGAAGATTTCCGCGCCGCGCTCACCGGCGACCCCTCCAATTCGCAATACCAACTCGCTTTAGGCAGGTCACTGCGCGATACAGGCGACCCGCGGCGTTTGGAAGAGGCCAAAGCCTATCTCCAGGACCTTTGGCAGCGCAGTCCCGAAGATGGGACCATCAATCTGGCCCTGGCCCGTGTAGCCGCCCGGCAGGGATCCGTCGATGACGCATTCCGTTATTACCACAATGCAATGTACGGAGTGTGGCGCTCTGACGCCGAAGCCAACCGGCGCAAAGCGCGGCTGGAACTGATCGAATTTCTGCTCCAGAAAAATCGGCGTGTGGAAGCCCAGCCGGAACTGATGGCGCTGGCTGCCGGGCTTCCGCCGGAGCCGGAATTACATCTACAAGCGGCTGGGCTGTTCGAGCAAGATCAGGATTACGCCGATGCCTTCTCCCAGTATGAGCAGGTGCTGCAAAGGGACAGGGGCAATGCACAAGCCATGTCGGGCGCTGGCAGAGCGGCGTTTCATCTGGGAAAATACCGCACGGCGGAAAAATATTTGCGGCTGGAGGTCAACTCTCATCCGGAAGATTCCAATTCCCGGACCCTGCTCGAATCGGCCAACTTGATTTTGGAAACCGATCCCTTCGTTCGGCGCATCTCAGATGCGGAACGCAACCGGCGGATCGAGGAGGCGTGGGGTGAAGCGGGTGAGCGGTTACGGATATGCACTCAGACGAAAGGGGAGATGCCGGCAAGTTCACCGCAGAACTCGTCTGCAAAACGCCCTGCCGCTCCGCCTTTGGCGAATTCTCCGCCCGCGCCTGATTCGCTCGCCGCGCTGCAGGGTGAATGGGACGAAATGAAATCGGAGATTCCGCGGCTGCGATCTTCCGGGGAGACGGATTTGCCGGACGCGATCATGGACCTGGTATTTAAGATAGAGCAAGAGACGGCGGCCCAATGTGGAGACCCGCAAGGAACGGACCTCGCCCTGCTTTTAACCTCGCGGAATCGGGACGCTGCCGATCAATGACAGTGAACAGCGAGCGATGAAATCGAGCGACGAGAATCCAGAATAAAAGCCAAGGATCACAGTGATGACGAGTGCGGTAGCCGAAACCGAAGAGCGATGAGCGTGCCAGATCGATGAGCGGCCTCGACACCACGCCAGGCACAACAGGGCCATCCTTGCCACGCGAAGGACGCTTTCAGGCTCCACGGCGGATGTTTGCGGCAATCGAAGGAGTTTTCGATGAAGAGCGCTTTTTTCTGCTGCTCTCGGTCTTCATTGGAATTTTTTCCGGCTTAGCCGTGGTGTGCTTTCGTCTGGCGATTGACTGGACCCATTTAGCTCTGCTCGGCCCGCTGCCCCAGGCTCACCGTTGGCGCATTTTTGCCGTACCGTCGCTCGCCGGGCTCGTGGTGGCGATTTTGGTAATTCATGTATTTCCCGCGATTCGCGGCAGCGGTGTGAATCAGACCAAAGCCGCTCTCTATATCTTCAACGGCTACATTCCCTTTCGCACGGCGATTGGCAAATTCATTTGCTGCGCCTTGGCGATTGGCGCGGGACATTCGCTGGGACCGGAGGACCCGTCTCTACAGATTGGGGCCAGCCTGGCGTCGGCGCTGGGACGGCAGTTGAAACTTTCACGGGAAAAGTTACGTCTGATGGCGCCTGTAGGCGCAGCGGCAGGATTGGCGGCCGCTTTCAACGCTCCGATTTCGGCCGTTCTGTTCGTCATCGAAGAAGTGATAGGCCGCTGGAGCGCCGGAATCCTAGGCTCGGTGGTGCTTTCCGCAGTGTCGAGCGTAGTGATCGTGCGCGGATTCCTGGGGTCGGAGCCGTTGTTCCGCATCCCGGTTACGACCTTCAAACGTCCCGCGGAGTTGCTTGCCTACGCAGCTTTGGGCATCGTGGGAGGAGTGGCGGCGGTACTGTTCGCCAAAGCCATCGGCGCGCTGCGTCCGCGGCTAAGAGCGCTGCCACGCTGGACGCAATATATTCAGCCCGCCATCGCCGGACTGCTGATCGGATTGATCGGCTACCTGGGCGCGCCGCAGGTTATGGGCGCAGGTTACGACTTCATGGATCAGGCCATGCACGGCCAGTTCACGTGGCAGATGCTGGCGGAGTTGGCAGTGTTGAAGATCGTTGCCACTACTCTCTCGTTTGTCAGCGGAACGCCCGGCGGAATGTTTGCCCCGACCCTTTTTGTGGGAGCGATGCTGGGTGGCGCGGTGGGCGGCGTGGAACACATTTTCTTCCCCCAGCTCTCGGGCTCGACGGGCACCTACGTTCTTGTCGGCATGGGTGTGCTGTTTGCCGGGTTTCTGCGCGCCCCGTTGACCTCGGTCTTTATGGTTCTGGAGGTCAGCGGCAACTACGAAATCATTGTGCCGGTGATCGTCGCCAACACATTTGCGTATCTGGTTTCGCGCAGTCTGCAACCCACTCCGATTTTCGATCTGCTGACACGCCAGGACGGTCTGGTTTTGCCTTCGCTGGAGGAGGAGCGAGACGAGGTAATTCTTCGGGTGGAGGACGCAATGCAGCCCGCTCCCGGTGTAATTCTAAGCGCCGCCGATTACATCGACGCCGCAGCCCGCCGGGCGCAAAGCTCAAGCCAGGCAATCTTTCCGGTGCGCATGCAACCGAGCGGTTGGAACACCATTAGCCGCGATCTTGTCGAGCGCCTGCTGCAGGAGGGTAAAGGGGAACATACGCTGGCATCGGTCCTGTCGGCGCAAACACTGCCCTGTCTGTATCCGGATCTGCCGCTCGACGCCGCTCTCCGTTATGTGAATTTGGTTCCTGTAGTTCCTGTAGTCAACCGGGCCGACAGCCGGCGCCTGGAGGGCACAATCACACGTGACGCGGTTTTCAGCGCGTATCAAAAGCGGGAGCACGGGTAGCTTCGAGCGTTGCGCGCTGCGTGATCTTCGGTGCGCACACGAACCCCGACGCCGTCAAAACCCCAGCCCGTGAAGCAACCGTTCTCAGCGCTTGTACCAGAAAGCCGCGAGGGCAACCAGGGCGACGGTAATGACCCACAATACTATATCCTTGCCGCGTTTTTTTTCTTCGGCCATGCAGGAAGTACACCAATACCTCGTCTCCGTGTCAAGTGAATCTATGGTTTCGGTGACGGCCCAGCGGCGAGGTTCGCGGCAGCGCTCTTGTAATTCGAGAACTTGACGATTTCGCGAACATGGATCGATCCGTTGGGGAAGCGCAACATGTCATCCGACCGCACGTAGGCGGGAAACCAGAAATGTCCGTCGACCTGCTGGCGATATCCCACAAAGGACGGGCGCAAATCCGGATGTTGGCCCTTTTTTACCCGCAATAAATCAGGCACGCTCTTGCCGCACAGCTTCACGATCTGAAAATCCTGATTCTCGACCCAGACGCGGCCTTGAAAATAGTGCCGGCCCTTCTCTTCCTTCTTCGGCTCGACGTGGAAAACATAGGTATCGAGATCGTCCACATGCTGTTGCCCGGCATAAATCAGGTTGTATTGAGGCAGCTCTTCGGTCGTCAGCATGAAAGGCATGAAGATGCGAATATCGTCCACGTCTTGCGGAGTGAGTTGAATGCGGCGCAAAGTAGATTGCTGTGCGTAGGTTACATTTTCCAGCCGCCGACCCTTGGCGTCATAGGAAACAGTGGTCACCTCGTGAAACTCTCCATCGGCCTTGTTGCCGACGAGGGTTTGCACGAGCGCGTCCTGGGTGTAGCTGTATTGAACGCGGGCATCTCTGACGCGAGACTCGGCCGCAGTGAATTTTTGAATCACCTCGGGCACAGTCACGGTTTTCGGCTGAGAGAAATCGAGCAGGCCATTGCCCTCTTCGCAATTGGTCTGTGCCGCGGCAAACGCCGCGAAGAAGTAAATCGTAACTAAGAACGTGGCCTGGCAAACTCGTCCGCCCATAGCGTCGCCCACCCTTCCATTCCCGATGAGGTGCACACAATAGGGCCCAAAATCGCAAACAGTGTACTCCATCCGGGGCGGTTGCTCTACCGGTGAAGGGCAGGTAATATACTTCGTCCACGCAACGACCGCAGAAATGAACCGCGAACACCACAAGGGATACAGCCAGCAACTCAACCGCGATATGGAAGCCCTGGTTTTTGGCCACGCGGGCACTCCGCTTCTCGTCTTCCCCACTTCCATGGGCCGGTATTTCGAATATGAAGACCGCGGCATGATCGGCGTCCTGGCGCAGAAGATCGAGCGCGGCGAATTACAGATATTCTGCCCCGACGCCGTCGATCTGGAAAGCTGGTACAACAAGAGCGTGCACCCGCGGGTACGCGTGATGCGGCACTTGCAGTACGAGCGCTACATTCTGCACGAGTTCGTTCCCTTCATTCGCTGGAAGAATCAAACGCCGCGCCTGGCCGTTACCGGATGCAGCTTCGGCGGCTACCATGCCGTGAATTTTTCCCTGAAGCATCCCGATGTCGTTACGCATTGCGTAAGCATGAGCGGCGCTTTCGACATTCATCAATTTCTGAACGGCTATTACGACGACGATTGCTACTTCAACAATCCGCCCGACTTTTTGCCGAATATGACCGACGACTGGTTCCTGAGCCGCTACCGGCAGATGAAAATCGTGCTGGGGTCCGCCGACTGGGATATGTGTCTCGACCAGAACGTAAAGTTTTCCGCAATTTTGAATGGCAAGGCAATTCCGCACTGGCTCGATATTTACAATGACAACTCCAAGCACGACTGGCCGCTTTGGCTGAAGATGGCGGACAAGTATTTTTGATCACTTCAAACGCGGGAAACTCTTATGAATCAAAACAAAGTCGTATTCAATGTTAGCCTGGCGATTAACGAGGGAAAGCTGGAAGCGTTCCAGCGCATCGCGGAAGAGATGCGGGCCGGCACCGAAAAGGAAACGGGTGCGCAGGCTTATGAATGGTACTTCAGCAAAGATCGTACACGTTGCCATTTAATCGAGATCTACTCCGACGCAAACGCAGTTTTGGCGCACATGAATGGTCCGGCCGTACAGGAGTTGGTGCCAAAACTTCTCGAGGTATGCAGCGTTGCCGGTTTCGAGGTCTTTGGCGATCCCGGGGCAAAGGCCGCCGAGATTCTCACCTCATTGGGGGCAGAGATATTCCAGTTCTGGCGAGGCATCTCTCGTTGAGAAGAAATTCTCACGGGATTCAGCGAATCGAATTCACAGAATCTCTGAACAAACATTGCGCGCAGTATTAAGTGAGAATTGATATGAAGAAAATCGGCATCCTCTTCGGCATGGAAAACACCTTCCCCCCCGCGTTTGTCGACAAGATTAATTCGATGAATATCGACGGCCTCCGGGCGGAATTCGTCAATATCGGCGGCATCCGCATGGATGAGCCCAAGAAATATGACGTGATCATCGACCGCATCTCGCAAGACATCCAGTTCTATCGGGCTTACTTGAAGAATGCTGTGCTGCACGGGACCATCGTGGTCAACAATCCTTTCTGGTGGACGGCCGACGATAAATTCTTCAACTACGCGCTGGCGCATAAGATGGGCGTGGCCATTCCGCCCACGGTGATCCTGCCTCACAACAAGCATCCCGAAGGCACGACCGATCAATCCATGCGTAACTTGATGTTTCCTCTGAATTGGCAGGAGTTGTTCGACTACGTTGGCTTCCCTGCTTTTCTTAAGCCATATTCCGGCGGCGGTTGGAAGCACGTCTACAAAGTGCATTCGCCGGAGGAATTTTTTCATCACTACAACCAGACCGGCGACCTGTGCATGACGCTCCAGCACGGAGTGGAGTTCGACGAGTATTACCGGTGTTACGTGGTTGGCCGGGAAAAAGTCCACATCATGAAATACGATCCCCGGGCGCCGCATCACGAGCGCTATGTGAAGGGAAATCCGCCGCCATCTACTCCCGCCTTGAAAGACCGCATGGAAAAAGACGCGCTCGCGCTGTGCCGTGCCCTGGGATACGACCTGAACACGGTGGAGTTCGCCGTCGAGGGCGGCGTGCCCTATGCCATCGATTTCCTGAATCCCGCACCCGACGCGGAAATCACCTCAGTGGGGAAAGAAAACTTTGACTGGATCGTGAACGCCGCCGCCGAGATGGCGGTGAAGATGGCCCAAAACCGCGCTAGTCCCATCCAGGAATATCGTTGGGCGCAGTTCCTCACCGGCAGCGACGAAGCATCTGCCGAGAGCAAGTCATCAGGCAAGAGGAAAAAATAAAAAGCGTAGTTCGGGCACGTCGAAGGTACGGCTTGCTCCGCAGAAGATTATTGAAACCGATTTCTAATGAAAAAGAAATCGAAACCCCCGAAAACCGTCGAGGAATATCTGGCTCAGATACCCGAGCCAGCTCGCACAACCTTAGAAAAGGTCCGCGCCACCGTCCGATCGGTCGTGCCGCAGGAAACAACTGAAGTCATCAGCTACGGGATTCCAACCTTCCACTACAAGCGCGGCCTCATCGCCTACGCCGCTTTTTCCGATCACTGTAGCCTTTTCCCGCTTGGCTCCTCGGCCATCGACCAGTTCAAAGACGAACTCAAGCCCTACCGGGCAGCGAAGGGCACGCTTCATTTTCCGCTTGAAAAGCCCTTCCCTGCCCCATTGCTCAAGAAAATCGTGAAAGCTCGAATAGCGCAAAACGAAGCGAAGAAACCGCGCTGATTCGCGGCTTCCCGTTGATATACTGTTAAAGCTTCAACCGGCCCATCCTCGACGCGGGGTCGGCCTTTTGTCGTCGGATAGCGCTATGAGCATTCCAACTTTCACGCTCGGGATCGAGGAGGAGTATCAGACCGTAGACCCCGTCACGCGTGATCTGCGCTCGCATATTCAGGTCGAACTGCTGGAAAAAGGCAAACTGATCCTTCAGGAGCGCGTTAAGGCCGAGATGCACCAGTCGGTGGTGGAAGTCGGAACCGGAATCTGCAAGAACATCAAGGACGCCAAGGCCGAGGTGAAAACCCTGCGCCGCAACATCGTGCGGCTCGCCAAAGAAAACGGCCTCCGCCTGGCGTCGGTCGCGACTCATCCCTTCGCCGATTGGCGAGTCCAGGAAATCTATCCCGACGACCGCTACAAGCACATCGTCGAAGACCTTCAACTAGTGGCGAGGGCCAACCTGATCTTCGGTCTGCACGTTCACGTCGGCATCGAGGATCGTGAAACCGCGATCCAGATGATGAACCACGCGCGATATTTCGTCCCGCACATGCTTGCGCTCTCCACCAATTCGCCGTTCTGGCTGGGCATGAATACGGGCCTGAAATCGTACCGCTGCAAGGTCTTCGATAAATTCCCCCGCACGAATATTCCCGACTACTTCCCCAGTTGGGGTGAATACGAAAATTTCATCAAGCTGCTGATCAAAACTAACTGCATCGACAACGCGAAAAAAATCTGGTGGGACATCCGCCCGCATCCGTTCTTTAACACGATCGAATTCCGCGTCTGCGACATTCCCATGCGCCTGGATGAAACTATCGCGCTGGCTGCGTTAATTCAGGCGACGGTGGCCAAACTGTACAAGCTTCATGCCGCCAATCAGGGTTTTCGCTTATATCGTCGCGCGCTCCTCATGGAAAATAAATGGCGCGCCGCGCGCTACGGACTCGACGGCATGATGATCGACTTCGGCAAGCAGAAAGAAGTTCCTGCCCGCGACCTGGTGCGGGAATATCTGGACTTTGTCGACGACGTGGTCGATGAACTGGACTCGCGGGAAGAATTGAACTACATCCATGAGATTCTTGAACGCGGGAGTGGCGCGGATCGTCAGTTGCGCGTCTTCCAGGAGACTGGGGACTTGAAAAAAGTTGTCGATTACATCATCGAAGAAACCGAGGCCGGTCTCGAAGAAGAACCGGAAGCCGTCAGAAAAGTAGGGTGATTGACCGACCTTGCAAAGACCAACCCGGCAAAGATCGACGGCAGGCTCACTCCCCTCGAAAAAAGAGAAAGCGAAGGAAGGAGTACCGCGCCCGTGCGGCGCATACCTATGAATCAAGTTCCCTTTGATCCCGAATTCACGCAGGGCGCAGCCAATGCGGTTCAGGTTTGCCTCCGCGTTCAGCCTGAGGAAAAAGTGTGCGTCATCACCGATGAGGTGACGCTGGAAATCGCCGCTGCCATCGTGCGTGAAATTGAGGCTGTGGGCGCTCGTTATAACAGCTGGGTGCTGGAAGATCTGGCCGAGCGTCCGCTGACCGATCTGCCCCGCGAGATTCTTGACGACCTGGAGACCAGCCAGGTTTCCGTTTTCGCCGTGCAGGCCCAGCGCAATGAGTTGAAGTCGCGCATGCAGATGACGGAAGTCGTGAACCGGCGAAAGATTCGCCACGCGCACATGGTCAATATCAACCGCCAGATCATGCTCGAAGGCATGCGCGCCGACTTCCAGAAGGTTGACCGTCTAAGCGCCAAGGTCGTGGCCATGGTGCGCAAAGCTTCTAAAGTTCGAGCTACAACCGCGGCCGGAACCGATTTGACTGCCGATTTGAATCACAACTATCGCTGGCTCAAAACCAGCGGTATTATCACTTCGGAAAAATGGGGAAACCTTCCCGGTGGAGAAATTTTTACCACGCCGGGCGAAGTGAATGGAACCTTTGTGATCGATGGCGTCGTCGGGGATTACCTGTGCGCTAAGTTCGGCAACCTCAGCGAGACTCCGTTGACGATTCACATCAATAAGAATCGCCTCACCGAAGCCCACAGCGAAAACCGCGAACTCGAAGAGGATTTCTGGAACTACACCCATACTGACGAGAACAGCGACCGCGTGGGCGAATTCGCCATTGGAACCAACATCGATTTGAAAGACGTAATCGGGCAGATACTGCAAGACGAAAAATATCCCGGCGTGCACATCGCCTTCGGCAACCCCTATGGTGCGCACACCGGCGCGGAGTGGGATTCATCGACGCACATCGATGTAGTGGGACGCAAGTTCAACATCTGGGTCGATGAGGAAAAGATTATGCAGGACGGAAAATTTCTGGTGGAAGCGTAGAGCGATGCAGTTACAAGCGCCTGTAAAAGCGGTCGCGGAATCGGATGTCGCGTTGCTCAGGCGCGCCTATGAGGCGTTCAATACCCGCGACATCGATGGGGCCTTGGCGACCATGCAACCTGACGTGGAGTGGCCCAACGGCATGGAAGGGGGCACGGTTCACGGTCATGCCGGCGTTCGCGAATACTGGACGCGCCAGTGGGGCATTCTTGATCCGCACGTTCACCCTCTGAATTTCGCTACGGATGAGCAAGGGCGAATCGTAGTTGAGGTTCATCAGGTGGTTCACGATGTCGCCGGAAAGCTTTTGCTGGATCGGATGGTTCAGCATGTGTACTCGATAAAATCCGGACTCATCGGCAATATGCAGATCCGCGAATAAAGGATTTCGGCACTGCGTTCCCTATGATTCCCGCCCTGAGAACGTACTTCAACGCTAACTTCACTCCCGAGAAATATCAGGCCTTCCTGCGCCGCATCGACGAAGCCAGCGGCACGCACGTGCAGTTTCGCCTTTCCGAAACTCCCTGCTTCTTCCCCAAGGAATTGATCGACCGCATGGCGGAAGACGGAAAAGACCTGATCCATCAATTGGTGGACAACCCGGAGTACCGCAGAAAATCGGATGAGGCGGTCCCCGCCGAGTTTCGCGTCCCCAATGAACCCGCGCATCCCATGTTTGTGCAGGTGGACTTCGGCCTGGTGCGCGGCGCCGATGGCCAGTTGCATCCCAAGCTGGTCGAGTTGCAGGCCTTTCCTTCTCTCTACGCGTATCAGGGGCCGTTGGCCGAGGCTTACATCGATGTCTACAAATTGGCGGACGTGGCTCCGGGAACTTCTCACCTTAAATACTTCCTCGGCGGACTAGACACCGATTCCTACCGCGAACTCCTGCGCCGCGCCATCGTTGCCGAGCACGATCCCGAAAATGTCATCCTCATGGAGATTCACCCGCAGCAGCAGAAAACGCTGCCGGATTTCCTCCTCACGGAAAAGATGCTGGGCATTCGCACCGTCGATATTGTCGACATTAAGAAAGAGGGGTCGCGACTTTATTACGAGCGCGGCGGCAAACGGATTCCTATCCAGCGAATTTATAACCGCGCGATTGTCGATGAACTCGAACGCAAACAAGTCAAACTGAACTTCGATTGGCGCGACAATCTCAATGTCGAGTGGGCCGGCCATCCGAACTGGTATTTTCGCATCAGCAAGTTTTCCATTCCGTATTTGAAGCACGAATCCGTGCCGAAGACCTGGTTTCTCGACCGCCTGGATAAAATTCCCGACGATCTCGAGAACTACGCTTTGAAGCCTCTTTATTCCTTTGCCGGGCTGGGGGTCGTGATCGCTCCGAAGAAGGAAGACATTCTCGTTATCCCCGCAGAGAACCAGCCATACTACATTTTGCAGGAGCGCATGCACTTCGAGCCGGTCATCGCCACCCCGTTTGGCATGACGAAAGCGGAAGTCCGGGTTATGTATATCTGGCTCGACGAATTGACGCCGGTGCTGACCATCATCCGCATGGGCCGCGGCCTGATGATGGGGGTCGATCACAACAAGAACATGGAGTGGGTCGGGGCCTCGGCCGGCTTCTATCTCGAAGAGTAGCCTTCCTTTCATGTCACTCGTCGCAGGAACCGCCCAGGTCAATCCGCGCTGAGTGAAGCGGGCCGCTCCCAAGTCTCGGCCGCATCTCCAACTACGGCCGGATCCCCACCTCGCGCGCTCCGATGCGCCACGACCTTGCCAATCACGTAATGCGGACGGGCCTTTGTTTCTTCGTATACGCGCCCGACATACTCGCCAATAATTCCTAGAAAAAAAAGATTCACTCCCGAAAGAAATGTCACGACGAGAATGGTTGCCGTAAAACCCTGCGGCGAGCCTAGCCAGAACTTTGCGTAAAGCGAGTAAAGGGAAAACAGGAATGACAGCCCGATACCGACGATACCCAGAATCGCGGCGGCGCGCAGCGGCACAATGGAGAAAGCAAAAATCCCGTCGAAAGCCAGCATCAGCAACTTGAGGGGATTGTATTTTGTGCGGCCTGCATGGCGGGCCGGCCGCTCAATGGGAATACCGATCTGGCGAAAGCCGACCCAGGTTCGCAACCCGCGCAAATAGCGATGGTGCTCCGGCATCCGCCGCATCTCCCGGATCACTCGATGCGACATCAATCCGAAATCCCCCGCATCCAACGGCAACTGCGTGGCCGAGAGCACCGCCATCACCCGATAAAACAAGTGATAGCAGAGCCGCAGCCACCACACTTCCTTGCGGTTCACGCGCCTTACATAAACCACGTCATAGCCTTGATGGTAAGCCTCGAGCAAGGCCGGTATCGCTTCCGGAGGATCCTGCAAATCCGCGTCCATCAGAATCGCCACGTCCCCCGACACGTGATCCAAAGCTGCGGTCAAGGCCGTCTGGTGGCCGAAATTTCGCGACAGTGCAACCACTACCAGCCGCCCGTCTTGTTCGGCGGCCTCCTCCAGCAATTCCAGAGTGCCGTCGCTACTGCCATCATCCGCCAGGACAATCTCGTGCGGACCACCGGGAATTCCATCCAGCACCGCCCTCGTACGGCGAAGCAATTCCGGCACGACAGCTTCTTCGTTGTAAACGGGAATCGCCAGCGAGACTCGCGGATGAATCCTATTCACTTGCAAGTTGGATGAAATGCCCATTCCAGGCCCCAAATCAACTGCATTGTAGCATCGGTTCCCGGCGAGACTCCTGATCTGCCAGAGCAAATATTTTCCGAATATAAGCCGCAACTCGCAGTTGACCGCCTTCCACCGCGAAGCCTACCATTACGCCGAGTAGAGGCGCGCGCTTTTCATGATCGGCCAGACCGTGTCGCACTATCGCATCCTGGGTAAGCTTGGAGGCGGTGGTATGGGCGTGGTCTACGAAGCCGAAGATCTCAAACTGGGCCGCCACGTCGCGCTCAAGTTTATTCCCGACAATCTCACCGGCGACCCCAAGTCGCTGGAGCGCTTCGAGCGCGAGGCCCGCGCCGCTTCTCAGCTCAACCATCCCAATATCTGCACCATCCACGGCATCGAGGACAACAACGGCCATCCTTTTATTGTGATGGAGAAGCTGGAGGGCCAGAGCCTGAAGCAGCGGATTGGCGGGCATGCCATGGAAATCGATGCGGTCCTCGACATCGGAGTCCAGGTGGCCGACGCTCTCGCTGCGTCGCACGCGAAGGGCATTGTGCATCGGGACATCAAGCCCGCGAATATTTTTCTCACCCCCAGCGGGCAGGTGAAAGTTCTCGATTTCGGTCTCGCCAAGCTGGTGCAGAACGCGGGCACCGACGATGGCGACAATTCTCTGACCGCCGTGGGCGTGATTCCCGGCACCGCGGTCTACATGTCGCCCGAGCAGGCGCGCAGCGAAACCATCGACGGACGCAGCGACCTGTTTTCCTTTGGCGTCGTGATGTATGAAATGTCCACCGGGAAAAAGCCTTTCACCGGCAACAATTCGCTCATGACTCTCGATGCGGTTCTCCATCAAAAGCCCAAGCCGCCGCGCGAACTCAATCCCAAAATCCCAGTCGAATTGGAAGGCATCATCGGCAAGGCGATGGAGAAAGACCGCAACCATCGCTATCAGAGCGCGACGGAAATGAAGTCGGACCTGAACCTGCTCAAGCGGGAGACGGAGTCCGGCCTGGTGAAGAGCACGAACCACACCATGAAGTTGCGGGTGGCCACCAAGACCTTCGGCCAGAGCAACAAGCTGCTCATGTATCTTTCGATCGGCATGGCCGCCCTGCTGGTTACCGTGCTGGCCGCGGTGGGAAGCTGGTGGTATCGCCACCGGCAAACCGCCAACGCCGAGGAACGCAACGCAATTGCAGTTCTGCCCTTGCAGAACATGAATGCCGATTACAGCGTGGACTATCTACGCTTCGCCCTGGCCGACGAACTCACCAGCGTGCTCACTTACGCCCGATCGCTCGAAGTGCGCCCTTCGTCGCTGACCAGAAAGTTTGTTGCGCTCGATCTCGATCCCCACAAAGTGGGCCAGCAACTGCGCGTGGGCCGTCTCCTTACTGGCCACTTCATGCGCCAGGGCGATCAACTCACGGTAACCCTTGAAGCGGTCGATGTTGCTTCAGATCGCCTGCTCTGGGAGAACAGCGTCAACGGTCGCATCGACGACTTGATCGGCCTGCAACAACAACTCAGCGCCCGGGTGCAGAATGGGCTCCTGCCCGCTCTGGGCGGCGGTGGCGGAGAAGTCGACACTGCATCGCGCCCGAAAAATCAGGAGGCTTACGACTTATATCTGCATAGCCTGGCGCTGCCGCATGATCCCGGACCCAACAAGGATGCGATTTCTGTACTCGAGCATGTGGTGGGCGCGGACCCCACTTATGCACCAGCCTGGGAGGCCCTTGGCCAGCGCCTTTATTTCGATTCGACGTACGGCGGCGGCGGAGAAGCCATGTTCCAGGGCTCGAACTCCGCTTACGAACGCGCGCTGGCTATCGATCCCAACCGGGTCGGTGCTGCCAGCAATCTGATCACAAACCGTGTCGAGCGCGGAGACCTGGGCCGTGCCTACGATGCCGCCACCGACCTGGTTCGCCGCCGTCCGCAGAGCGCCGACGCCCACTTCGCGCTCAGCTTTGTTCTTCGTTACGCGGGCATGCTCGAAGAAGCCACACAGGAATGCAACACTGCCCGCGGACTCGACCCCGGCAATTATCTCTACCGTTCGTGCGCCTGGGCGTTTCTTGAGATGGGCAAGTCCGAACGCGCCATGGATTTCGTCCACCTCGATGCCGGCTCGGAGTGGGCCAACTGGGTCACTCCCTATGTTTATTTATCCGAAAACAATTTAGCCGCCGCGCGCGAAAGCCTAAAGAGCGTTCCCAAGGCATCGTTCACTCATCGCGATTTGATGGCCGCCTGCCTCGCACCGCAACGGCCACCAGACCTGGACAGGATTGTCCGCGAAGCAGAATCGTCGGTGATGATGGAGCCCGACCCGGAATTGTGGTATCACGTTGGCGCCATGATGGCCTTCTGCGGACAGAAAGAACCCGCTCTCCGCCTGCTGAACGCAGCTGTTCAGCAAAATTACTGCGCTTACACCGCCCTGCTCGACGATCCTCTGCTGAAAGACTTAAGAAAGGAAACCACCTTCGATCAAGTCCTGACCGCCGCCAGCAATTGCCAGAAAACTCTGAAAGAAGGCCGCGGCCAGTAACGAAGTGGCCTGGTTCAATAGAGAGCTTGCTCAATAAAGAGCTTCCAATTGGCGTCAGCCGCTCCTGTGCAACATTCCGCAACGCCCTGGTTCTTTTAACGACAAACCGCTGCCTCACGGCGAGCATCCAAAGCCGAGGTAAAGCCACGTGTCGAACTCCGATCTGACCTCGATCTTGCTCCTCCTGTTGCTGCTGGTTGCGCTCGCTCAATTGCTCGGCTATCTCTTCCAAAAACTTCGGCAGCCAAAGGTCGTCGGAGAAATCCTGGCAGGCGTCGTGCTGGGTCCTGCCATCCTTGGCAGATTCACTTCGGCATCGTGGATTCTGGAAGCGACGCACCGCCAGGCAAACCTCCTGAACTTCGTCTATTGGCTGGGGCTGTTATTGCTTATGTTTTTGTCGGGCGCGGAAACTCAGCAACTCTTTACTCGCGAAGAACGCCGCGAAGTAGGGTGGCTCACCATCGTAGGCACGGGGATCCCGTTTCTGCTCGGGCTAGCACTGGGACCATGGTTGATTCGGCCGGCGCTGGCCGGCCCCAATGGCAATCGAATTTCTCTGATAATCATTCTCGCCGTTGGCGTCGCGGTCACCTCCGTTCCCGTAGTATCCAAGATCTTCGCCGATCTAAAAATACTTCACACTCGTTTCGCGCGGCTGGTGCTGGGAGTCGCAGTCCTGGAAGACATCGTGCTGTGGCTCGCTCTAGCCGTGGCTACGGCCCTGGCCGGGAAGGCCGCTTTCAATCCACGGCAAATCTCTTACCACCTGTTCACCACGGTCGGCTTCTTCGCCCTCGGTCTGACTCTGGTTCCGCGGATAGTCAAACGTCTCAACAAGTCCAGGTTCAACGTGTTCGCCAAACAGTCCCCAGTCGCATATGCGATTGCGGTTCTTCTCACCTATTGCGTGGTGGCGGGCGCGCTCGATGTCAGCCTGGTCTTCGCCGCATTTCTCGCGGGCTTTGCAGTTGTCCATAAGAAGCGGAGACTGTTCGCGGAAGCGCTCGATGCCATAGGGAAAGTATCGTTTGCATTCTTTGTCCCCGTTTACTTCGCCATTGTCGGGTTGAAGCTGGACCTGATTCGAGGACTGTCGCTGTGGATGATCGCGACGTTCGTCATCGGAAGCTGTATCGTGAAAATTCTTTCCGTATCCTTGGCGGGCCGATTCGCCGGCTTTCGGGGATTGGACCTGATCAACCTGGCCATCACGACAAACGCACGGGGAGGTCCCGGCATTGTGCTGGCCAGCGTTGCGTTTGATGCCGGCATTATCAGCCCTAAGTTCTACACCACTCTGGTGATAGCGGCCGTCCTCACCTCGCAAGTGGCCGGTGCGTGGCTCGATTATGTGCTGCGTAAGGGTTGGCCGTTGCTGACGCCGATGACGCATTGCGAGACAAGCAGAGGAGCGATCACGGAAGTACCGTCGCTTCCCTGAAGCAATTCTCCCCGAGTGACGTGAGCAAGACCGCGTACTGTTCTTCTTCCGGCATATCTTACGGCCACGACCTGTTCATCGGATGTTAGTTCCGTTGGCTATTTCTACCCAATCCAGTTGCCTGCCGGCAGCGTATCTAACTCGGTATCACAAAAAATTCAATTGAGAGGATACGCACCCCATGAAGCTCAAAACTCTGTCGCTGCTTGCCGTCGTCGCGCTGGCCGTCACTTCCGTCCTGGCCGCCGACAACCCCAAGGTCGGAGGCAAGGAAATGTACCCGACCAAAAACATCATCGAGAACGCGGTGAATTCTCCTGACCACACCACGCTGGTCGCAGCCGTCAAAGCCGCTGGCCTGGTCGATACACTCGAAGGCCCCGGCCCATTCACCGTCTTCGCCCCCACCAATGAAGCCTTCGCCAAGCTGCCCGCGGGCACTGTAGACACACTGGTCAAGCCCGAGAATAAAGACACGCTCACCAAAATTCTCACCTATCACGTCGTAGCCGGACGCCTTAGCGCTCAGGATTTGAAGATGAAAATCAAGGAAGGCAACGGCAGCGCGGAACTCACCACGGTAGAAGGCGGCAAGCTGTGGGTTTCCCTGCATGATGGCAAACACCTCATGCTCAAGGACGAAAAGGGCGACACCGCCATGATCACTATCCCAAATGTATTTCAGTCCAATGGAGTGATCCAGGTCATCGATACCGTGCTGATGCCGAACTAAATTCGAGAAACAAACTGGCCGGTGCCCCGTCCTGGTCCCTGCGCTCTTGCAGGACAGGGCGGGGACTTTGACTTTGCCTGCTTGCAAGGCGTACACGCTATCGCCGCCCTTCCAATCGTTGCGCGGGCTTTTTGTGAGAGCGAACTCATGACAACAATTTGACTTCGATATAATGAATGGCCATGCTCATCCACGAAATGACCGAGCCCGAATGCGCCGCATTTCTCACCAGCGCTAGCGTCGGCCACCTCGGCTGCTCGCTCGACGACCAGCCTTACGTCGTCCCGATTACTTTTGCCTTTGAGCCGGGTTACATTTACGTTATCGCGACCTTCGGAAAAAAAATCAAATGGATGCGGAAGAATCCCAAGGTCTGTGTGGAAGTCACCACAACCGGAGCCGATTCCGATTGGACCAGCGTAATCGCCAATGGCCGCTACCAGGAATTACCCGAGCCCCAATTCACCGACGAACGCGCACACGCCCACAAGCTGTTGAGCAAAGGCCATCATTGGGGACAAAACGCCTTCGCCGAACGCCGCGTCAAATCCGACAGCGACCTAATCGCCCCACTCTACTTCCGCATCCAAGTCGAATCCATGACCGGCCTCCGCGCCGCCGACGCCTCCAGCAAAGCCGCACAAAAGTAGCGCCGGCATTCTGCCGGCGAGCATAAGCCGAAGAAACCCAACTCCTTGAATCGCGGACAATATTTTTGCTTATCGAGCTGGAAACTGCGCTGCATATCTGCGAACCCGGAGCGTTCCTTCCTATGAGAACACTTTTAAGATTCAATCAATGACGCTATTCGATAATCTGTTCGGGAGGTAATTCATGATGCGCAAGCTGTTTCTCGCAGCACTTCTCCTCGTCGCGCCAGTATCGTTCGCGCAAGATCATCCCACAGTCGCGGCGCAGCCCAACACGGTTTACGTCGGAGCCGACGGCAAATTCGAATCCGCTCCCGACACCGCCGTCCTCCAGTTCAACATTTCGGTGCAGGAGGACACTTCGCAAACGGCCTATCAGCACGCTTCTCGCGATGTCGAACAGGTGCGGCAGATCCTGCGTGGCAATGGCATCGATCCCAAATCGGCCAACCTCGGATTCGAGTCCGTGCAACCGGTGTACGACCCGAAAAGTCCGAAGCAAAAAGTCATCGCCTATCGCGTCAACACAAATGTCACGCTCAAGCTGAAGGACTTTTCCAAGATCGGATCCCTTACCCAGCAACTCGCCGACGCCAACGTTGGTGAAAGCCAATCCTTGAATTACACGCTGGAAAATATCGACGAGGCCAAGCAGAAAGCGGTCGAAGACGCCTACCGCCGCGCCCGTGCCTCCGCCGACACGATCGCCCACGCCAGTGGCCGCGCGCTCGGCGATCTCTCCTACGCCTCCGTCGACACGTTTGAGCCGACACGCATCTTCGCTCCCCGCGCTGGAATGGCGATGGCGAAGATGGCCAACGCTGCCATGCCCGCGCCCACGGAAGAATTCACGCCGCAAACGGTGACCGTGACCGCGCACGTGAATGCGTTATTTACTTTGAAGTAGAAGAAATTTCGGATTGGAACAACTCGCCCTCGTTCGCGCGAAGTAAATCCTGTGGCAAGGCGGCCTTGGCCGGCGCTTTGATATATCGGCTGGCAAACGTCAGGAATGTCGGCCAGTTCGGACCGGTAGTGTGTCCACCGCCATGTTGTCGGAAGGCGATGTCGCCATCGATCAGCGCGGTTTCCATGGGAGGAAATTCTGTGGTCCCCAAATCTTTTTTGCCCAGCAACTTGTACACTGGCCCCGCTGCGACCGCGCCCAGAAACATGCCCTTGGCATCGACCCAACCGCCTTCGACCTGTTGCGAACCGCTGCTGATGAATACTGGCCGCGGCGCGGACAAAGCGATCAACTCGTTGGCGTCGACGGGCAGATCATTGACGGTGAGCGGCCCGGCGTACTTTAGAAAGCTGCCCGCCATCCAATGATATTCAGCGGTGGACGCGATATTTTCGACCTGCTCGCCGAACTTGCGCCGCCAAATCTTTGCGCCGCCAGCACCAGAAGATCCGACAAACGCAATTGCCAGCCGCGGTTCATACGCCATTGCAACCAGCGTCGCCTTGCCGTAACGCGAAAGGCCTTCAATGCCAATCTGCTTCGCATCGACGGATTTATCCGTCTCGAAGTAGTCAATTGCGCGGCTCGAACCCCAAGCCCAAGCGCGCAACGCTCCCCAATCGTCGAGCTTTCGCGGCTGTCCTTTGTTCACGAGACCGATGATGCCCTGAGTCAACCCCTCGCCATTGTCCGCTTGCACGCTGGTGGGAATGAGAATGGCGTATCCCCAACCTTTGGCCAAAACCCGCTGCTGCCACGGCGGACCATTGCCCACAAACGTCGCCCATTGTTTATCGGTAAAACGCTTCCTCAGCGCGGCCAATGTTTCGGGACTGAGTCCAAACTCCATGATCACGGGCACCGGGCCGGCAGCATTTGCTGGAGTGGTGAGCGTCAATTGAATGTCGACGCCGATGAGCGGATACGCGGAGTTATCAACGTGGCCAACAAGTTTCTTGGTGACCACTGGAAACTCTCCGACTTTTTCTTTGGTTGTACTGGTCACCTCCCAATTCACCTTGGGAGTGTCCATGGGAACGCGGCCGTAAATTTCGCGATCAAAATATTCCACAATCTCGGGGCGGCGTTTCTTCCACCACGTTTTCGGAGACGTCACCCTCTTCCCGTCATTCAATACGAGCGTGTCGGGAAGAGAATATGGCGTGACTTTCGCCTCGTCGAAATTCGCCGCGTTTGGAGACTTGGGATCGCCGTCGGGGCCGCGGCGAAGACTCGATATGTGCAGCAGATCCATCATCCGCTGATGATCCTGCTCGGAAGTCAAATGAACGGGCGGAATTTGTGGAGACTGGGCAAGGAGAGCCATTGGAAGAGTGAGCAAAGCCAGCAGAATCGAGCGCGATGCGCATTTCATTCAGAAATCTCTCATTCAGGTTCGCAGATGCGGAGAACCTTCGCACAGGTTTTACGGATTTTGCGGGTGCTTGGGCGGTTCCAATTCCGCCTAGTCCTTGGCCCGCTTGAGCACAAGCGGTACGCTGCTGCCGCCTTGGCTCCAGGCGCCGTCGATGGAGGAAAGATCGGAGGCGATCTTGCCGGAAAAAATTCCACCGATCTGTTTCGCTTCGATTTTCAGCGACGCGCCGTCGCGCGTCACCGCAGTGGTGGGCAGCCCGTTGGCTCCCTGATCGGGACTGTCCATGGTGGCCATCAATCCATCCTCGGTGTTCACGATGTGAAAGACGATGCGCAGCTTGGCCGCTCCGGTGTCGAGCGTTCCCAGCCAGGTGCCGTCGATATCGGAAGGCTTGGCGGGTTTGTGCTCGGTCTTGATCGGCGCAGTCGCACGCTGGAAGTCGAGCGAGAGCGCCCGGCCTTGCGACCATGTTCCCTTGATTGTTTTGCTATCGCTCGACAGGGTGCCGTCATAGGTGCCGTGGACCGCGTCGACAGCGAGGCTGAGTTTGGAATTTTTCAGTGCGATAGAGCTGACTGGAATGTTGTTGGCACCCGGCTGATCGATGCTATCCAGCGTCGCCTTAAGGCTACCGTCGGTGTTCTTGCCGATGTGCAGGACGAGACGAAGTTCGCCTCCGCCGGCGGAGAGCGTGCCTTGCCAATCGCCGGCTATATCCTGAGCCTGAGCGCAAACTGTCACAGAAGTCAGCGCCATGATCACCATCGCGCTCTTTATTATTGGTATGAGTCTCATGATTCCGCGACCTCCAGCCGCCGCGAGAAACTTTTTCACAATTCGGGGCGCGGTTCAAGTTGTTTGTGAAGAACGATCTCTGCGATGATTTGTTCGGGCAGTGCCCGAAGTTTGACGGCGGTCCGAAACCAGATAAAATGAGCGTGGCTTTGGCGATCGTTACAGCAAAGTTAGACGCAGCGATTGCCAACATCAGCGTGTCGTGGGCCGATCCTCCCGGCCGGTTGAGTTGCAAATCAAGCTTCCCGCGCAAAATATGAGAATTCTTCCATCAAGTCTAGCCTTTATGCTGCTGGGCGCGGTCGTGTTTCCAGCGCTTGCACAGTCCCCGGGCGTGGGCTCGAATGGCCAGGCGGCAGGCGCCGTGGTGGAAGGTTTGGTGATGAAGGATCCGGGATCGGAGCCGGTGAAGAAAGCTCTGATCGAGTTGATCGCCGAGGACCAGAGCACTGGCGGAGATTACACGGCGATTACCGGAGCCGACGGCGGATTTCGCATCGAGGGCATTGTGCCCGGCCGGTACCGTTTGATCGCCGAGAGGACGGGATTTGTCGAGGTGGAGAAGCATCAGCCACGTTCGGAGGGGCGTCTTCTCACTCTGACTGCGGGGCAAGAGTTGAAGGATGTAGCGATTCGTCTCCAGGCCACGGCGGCGGTTGACGGACGCGTCACCGATGAAGATGGGGACGCACTCGCGGACGCGCAAGTTGCGGTGCTGGGGCGGACATTCGTCGGGGGCCACAACCACTGGGCGCAAGTTGGGGCGGAGCGCACCAACGATCTGGGCGAGTACCGCATCGCGGGATTGCCTGCGGGACAGTATTACGTCTCTGTAACTCCGCCGCCGGATTTCAAAAGCCTGATTGAGGCGGCAAGTAATGCACCTGCGGTCGTGGGGAAGGCACCGACTGGCGGGCAGGAGTGCCCGCCCCGCACTAACTGTGCTGCGGAAAGGCCGGTGATTACGTCGTATATCACAACGTATTATCCCGGCGTGAAAGATCGCGCGCAGGCCGCGGCAGTTCAGTTACGCGCGGGAGAAGATTTTCCCGCTAACTTTTCTTTGACACCGAGTCCAAGCGTGACGATCCGTGGCTCGATCGGTCGGGTTCCCCCTGGCGCTTCCGCAGCCGTCATGTTGCGCGCAACCGATTTCAATTCGACCTTGAATGGCGGCGAAGTTCGCAAAGATGGCACCTTCGAAATCCGCGATGTCTCGCCGGGAACTTATACGCTGCTGACGACGGTAACTGGCGCCGCGCCGCAAACCCTTCTGGCGAGGCAAACAATTGAGGTCGGACAGGATGACATAACCGACGTGCATCTGGCCCCGCAACCAGGGACCGAGATTCGCGGGCGGCTGCTATGGGGAAGCAAAGGCCCCGCGACGAAATCCGATTTCAGTCAGTTTTTTCTTACCCTTCGTCCGGCGGACGGAGACGAGGACCTAGTGAATGCGTTTGCTTTGGGAGAGGGTTATTCGAACCCGGCGCATGTTGCTGCCGACGGAAGCTTCGAGTGGCACAACGTTCCACCGGGACGATACTTTGTAGTGCTGGCCGCCGATGGCGCAGAGTCGCCCGATTGGTTCTTGAAGTCGGTGGTTGCCGGCGGGCAGGAGGTCTCCGACGCCGGACTCAGCGTGAATGGGGGAGCGATTGCGCTTGATGTTGTGGCGAGCAGCGACAGCGGGGTGGTGAACGGCATGGTCAACAGCCACAAAGGCGAGCCGGTTATCAACGCGACTGTGGTTCTTGTTCCCGGGGAGCACTACCGCTCGCGCACCAATCGGTATAAGACGACGGTGACCGATCAGAGCGGGAGTTTTGTTCTACATGGAATCCCGCCTGGTTCTTACACGCTCCTGGCCTGGGAGAACATGGATGGCGAAGAGTATTACAATCCTGAATTTCTGAAGAACTTCGAGGGGCGTGGCAAAGCGGTCCGCTTAACTGAAGGTGAACGGCTGAGCGTTCCGCTCGAGGCTATGCCCGAGGAACAGAAGTAACGCCATCAGGATAGGAGCGCAACGGTGGAGACCAGTTCAAAAACCACGCTCGTTCTCTTAGTTGGATTCCTGGGAGCAGTTGTCTGGGCTCCCTTCGCGCCTTGCGCTTCCGGCGTCAAGACCGGAGCGACCCCGGCGGCCGTGGCTGTTGGGCCGCAATACGATTCGACGCACGTCTACATTGCCTCGAACGATTTCGATACCTTCGTCACGGCTTTCGTCGCCACGTTCGGGGGAAAACCGTCGAAGCGAATCGTGGCCAACGTTTTGCCCGAAGCGAGCAGCGCCGAGTTCCAATATCTGTTGAGTGGGGTCGGCACGCTTTCAATCTTCGCGTTTCAAACTCCAGTTCCGTTCCCGTTCGGACAAGAGCGCACCGGATATCTTGTAAGCAACATGGACCGGGCGATCAAGGCTGCCCACGCGGCTGGAGCGGAAGTCATCGTGGAACCGTTCAAGGACCCAATCGGAATCGATGCCGTCATTCAATGGCCCGGCGGCGTAAAGATGCAACTGTATTGGCATTTCACGGCTCCGAACAACCCACCGCTGGACACCGTGCCAGACAATCGCGTGTATGTATCGAAAGATCAAGCCGACAATTTTGTGCGCAGTTTTGTGCGCTTCGCGCGCGGCAAAGTAGTAGAGGATGACAAACGCGCCGACGCGGGCGAGATTGGGCGCGCGGGAGAAACCTATCGCCGCATTCGCATAGAATCGCTGTTCGGAAACATGCTGGTCCTGGTGACGGATGGACATTTGCCGTATCCTTTCGGACACGAAACGACCGGATACCAGGTTCGGGATCTTGCCGCGACGTTGGACAGGGCTAAGGCCGCCGGGGTGAAGATACTATTTGCTCCCTACCTGTCGGGCGGCCGGACCACCGCGGTCATGGAGTTTCCTGGAGGTTATATCGCTGAAGTCCACAGCCTAGGCGGGCGGTAGCAGGGCGTGGTGCGTGAGTTCGTTTAGAACGTCCGGTCGAACGCGGCGAATTCAGTCGCCGAGAATCGTTGAGGGCGCGATCGACATCCAAAGATTTCTGTGAGGAGGCTCTGTGTCCATTCGACCGGTCAAACAAGTTATTCAATCGAAGCCCACGCTGGAAGGCGCGGGGGTGCATCTGCGGCGCGCATTCGGGTTTGGAAACACTAAGGATTTCGATCCCTTTCTTCTGCTCGACGATTTTCGCAACGATGTCCCTGAGGATTATCTGGCGGGCTTTCCCTGGCATCCGCATCGCGGGATTGAGACGATCACTTATGTGTTGGCGGGAACTGTGGAACACGGCGACAGCATGGGGAACCGCGGCGCTATCGCGGCCGGCGATGTGCAGTGGATGACGGCGGGCAGCGGGATTATTCATCAGGAAATGCCCAAGGGCGATCCGGCGGGACGCATGCATGGATTTCAGTTGTGGGCCAATCTACCGTCGGCGCTGAAGATGACTGCACCGCGCTATCAGGAAGTAAAGGCTCTCGATATTCCTGAGATTACGGACGACGATGGCACTCATGTGCGCGTAGTCTGCGGAAGTTTCTGGGGAAAAAAGGGGCCAGTGGATGGGATCGCAGCCGATCCGATTTATCTGGACGTGTCGGTATCGCCGGGAAGAAGAAAGACATTGCCAGTAGAAACGACGCGGCACGCTTTCGCCTACGTCTTTGCGGGCAGCGGGAAATTTTGTAATGCCTCGGGGCCTCTGGCCGTGCCGACCGAAGCCGTGAAGTGGCTGGATACCGCGCCTCCCGTGGCAGCCGACAACCGGTCGCTGATTGTTTTTGATCGTGGCGACGAGGTTACGGTGCAAGCCGGGGACGATGGTATCCGCTTTCTGCTGGTTTCAGGGAAGCCGCTGGGAGAGCCCGTCGCATGGTATGGGCCGATTGTGATGAATACGCAGGAGCAGTTGCGGCAGGCCTTCGCGGAATTGCAGGAAGGTACGTTTCTGAAAGAGAAATAGAAGACAGAGTCTGAGTCAGGTTGAAATGGTCGATCCTTGACCGTAAGGCGCCAGCGGTTGCCCGGTACGACGATCCGGTAAAATAGATTCTTTAGCGTCGCCTTGGCCATATCTTCCTTCAATCTTCACTTGACGCGTGCCGGCTGGTTTGCCCCCAAGGGCATTGGGCAATACGTCCGCCAGCATTTTCTGGACAAGACTTTCCAGGGTTTGTATCACGCCAATGGGTTTGACCTGGCGCTGCTGATTCCTTACTTCATCGTGCTGATTCTGCTGGCTGCGTATGGCATGCACCGCTACGTTCTGGTTTATCTTTACTACAAGCACCGGAAAAATCGCACCACAGATCCGGCGGCATATTTCGCGGAGCTGCCGCGAGTTACCGTGCAACTGCCGATCTTCAATGAGCAGTATGTGGTGGAGCGATTGCTGGAATCGATTTGCCGCTTGCAGTATCCGCGGGAAAAGCTAGACATTCAAGTGCTCGACGATTCGACCGACGAAACCGTGGAGGTTGCCCGGAGCCTCGTTGAGCGCTATGTAGCGCTGGGCAACCCCATCAGCTATCACCACCGCAGCAACCGCGAAGGATTCAAGGCGGGCGCGCTGGCCGAAGGGATGACGACCGCGAGGGGAGAGTTTATCGCCATCTTCGATGCCGACTTTACGCCTCCCGAAGACTTCCTGATGAAGACCATTCATCACTTTACCGATCCGAAGATTGGCATGGTGCAAACGCGCTGGACGCACATCAATCGCAACTATTCGTTCCTGACCGAAGTAGAAGCGATTCTGCTTGACGGGCACTTTGTGCTGGAACACTCCGGTCGCGCGCGCTCTGGAGTCTTCTTCAACTTCAACGGCACGGCAGGGGTTTGGCGGCGCACCGCGATCGAAGAGGCGGGCGGCTGGCAGCATGACACGCTCACCGAAGACACGGATCTTTCTTATCGCGCTCAACTCAAGGGATGGAAGTTTATTTATTTGCAGGATGTGGAATGCCCGGCCGAGCTTCCGGTTGAGATGACGGCATTCAAGACGCAGCAGGCGCGCTGGGCCAAAGGTCTGATACAGACGGGAAAGAAGATTCTGCCTCGCGTGCTGCGCAGCGACGCGCCGCTGCATACCAAGATCGAAGCCTGGTATCACCTGACTGCCAACCTGAGCTATCCGCTGATGATCGTGCTTTCCACGCTCTTGCTGCCTGCGATGATCATTCGCTTTTACCAGGGATGGTTTCAGATGCTGTATATCGACCTGCCGCTATTCATGGCGTCGACTTTTTCGATTTCGAGCTTTTACCTGGTGTCGCAGCGGGAGCTGTTTCCGCGCTCGTGGCCGCGCGCATTGCTCTATCTGCCGTTTTTGATGGCGCTGGGAATCGGATTAACCATCACGAATACCAAGGCCGTGCTGGAAGCGATCATCGGCAAGCAAAGCGCATTTGCGCGCACTCCGAAATATCGCGTGGAGTCGAAAGGCGATCGCGTGGGAGTTACGAAATATCGCAAGCGGCTAGGGTGGGTGCCGTGGCTGGAAATGCTGATTGGGACTTATTTTGCGCTTGCCGTTTATTATGCCGTCGACAACGAAAACTATATTACGGTGCCATTCCTGCTGCTGTTCGTGATCGGGTATTGGTACACGGGATTGATGTCGCTACTGCAAGGGCGCTTCGCGGGAACCCGTCGCGGTTCGGAGGCGCACTCCAAGCCGTTTCCAGTGGGCGTGTAGAGCAACTTGCAGCACCGAGTCGGTAACGGGCGGGAACTCTGCGGACGATCTACGGATTCGTAACGTGTCCCGCACCTAATGGCGCTGCCAGCAGCAATGGCTCTTCTGGCATCACAATCCAGGCGATCGGATAGGCTATCAAGCCGATGCCGGTGGTGAAGGATCCGATCAGCCAGATCAGGCGGACAAGCGTGATGTCGAGGTCCAGGTATTCGGAGAAGCCCAGGCATACGCCGGCGATCTTGCGTCCCTGGCGGGGGCGTACCAGGCGTTTGCGTGCGACCGAGAGGCCAACACGGATGCCGCAATAAGCGCAGACGGCGGCATCGTCTTGAATTACTTTTCCGCAATAGTTGCAGTACATGACGATCCTCCCGCGATCTAACCGTCTCTACAAGACAATACGTTATTGTAGCGCTGAAAGTTCCCACGCCGCCAAGCTTGGTGAAGGCAGGTCGGCAGGACAACACTCGCCGGACCTGCCCGTATTTCTGCTTGTTAAAACGAACCAGTAATCGAGTAAACATAGGTTGGGAACGTCGCGGGAACCGCGGCGGGAGCAGTAAGAGTACTGCCCGCATTGGTGACCGTGCTGTTGGTTTGCAAATAGGAAAAGCCCGTCATCCCCGGAGGGTTGGCGGACAGGCAATAGGCACCCGCTCTCGAAGAGCAACCGCTGCTCGTAGCCGAGAATGCGGGAGCGGTCGCGGCAATCAAACCGTTTACGTCCTCCGTGACGTTGAGCGGAAGAGTAGGAGTGGCGCCGGTTTGCCAGGAGTCGCTGCCTCCACTGTCGCTGAATGGGATGAAAGTCCAAGCCGTGCTGGTCGCCCCCGAACTGGCAGGCGGTTCGCATTTGCTTGGGTTTGAGAACGTAGCCTTGTACACATGGAACTGTTTGGCGTCGCTGCCAAACATGCCGTCAGCCCTGTAGTACAAGTTGTCCGTAAAGTCCTGGAACTGATTGTAGTTGGTCGCGTTGCACGCATAGGAGCAGCCTCCCTGCACGAAAAAGCCTATGGTGTTGGTAGTGGTGTTGGACGATTCATTGAGATCAAAATAAAAAATGTTGCTGCTCAGGTCCACGAGCGGCGTTGGGGACGATGGACACGCAGATACAGTCATTACTTGGGGCCATGGCTGCCCTTCGGCAAACATGGACAAGCGAGCGTAAGCAAATATGTTGCTGTTGAATTTATTGGGTGCCCAGCCAGAAACTTGGGCGGGGCCACCGGTCATCCAAGCTGCGCTTCCGGAGACGTTATAAACGACGTTGTAGTTCACGTTCACGTCCGCAGACTGGTTATCGAGGTAAATGCCGTGCCCTCCGTATCCGCTGCCCACCACCTGGGAGGATCCAGCGAGGGCGAGCGGATTATCGATGATCGACGAGTCTGTGACGTCGTGGATGAAATTGTTGGAGATTACGTCCAGCGTGGCGCTGCCGTTTGGGCCTCCAACGTTGTAATAGAGCGAGCCGCCGTCGGCAGTGATCCCCTGGTTGATACTGCGAATGTGATTTAACGAGCTAAGCACATTCACGCCATTCACGCCGGCCGGCGGACAGTCGTTTTCGCAGATCGAGATTCCGGCATGGTAACCGTCAGAAACGTCATTGTTGCTATACGTGTTGTTGAAACCGTTGCCTTGCGCAATTCCTTCGCCATCGGGAAAGACGCGAGAATAGCCTTGAACCAGATTGTTGTTGACCTCTACATTCTGCACAACGTTCGTGGACGTGTCAGAGGAGCCATTGGGCGCGTGGCCAATGTGGATTCCGTCGTCACCGATGTCGTAAAAGATCGAATTCTCGATCTGCACGCATGGCGAACTGGAATTGCAGGAAATAGTAGAAGGAGCCGCCGCGGCACGTATACCGGCCCCTGAAGTGTGGCGCACGGTAATGCCGTTGAAAGTTACAAACTGACAGCTTTCGCAGTCGATAACCTGGGGGACGGCCGACTCTCCGTTATCGTCGTTGTTGAAGCCGCCGCCGACTCCGGTTGTGTAGTTAGTAGCTGTGGGCGTGTTGTTGTCTACTTCAAAGGTAAGTCCGGTAAACGCAACATAACTGAGGCCCGTCGCGGAAAGCAGACTTCCTCCTACGGGATCGCTCGTGCTGGCGGGAAATGAGCTTCCCAGTTGCGGAATAACAATCGGGTCCGAAAACGGATTCTCTCCGGAGTTAGCGATGTAATCGAGAGTCCACGGCGTGGTGCTCTTGTCTAGATACCATAAACCAGTCTGTCCGTTTGCTTGAGCCGTGAAGAATGCAGTGCGGGAGTTCTCGACGATGTAGCGATGATTGACCGTGGGACCGAAGTAGTTGTACACGGTCGTGCTGGCAGAGGGGATCTTGGTTTGGTTAGTGAGGTAAATAATGTGGCCGGTGGTATCGATGCAAGCGATCCTCATTACGTCCACTGTCCAAGCGTCGAAGAGGGTTAGCTCGATATCGCCCTCCGGGAACTGCGAGCCCGTCGTGGGGACGCAAGGACCTGCGGGGCTGCCGTTCGCCCCCCCAAACCCAGCTCCCGTTCCACCGCCTGCATACGTGCCATTCAGATTGGTGGTATAAGGACTGCCGCTCACCAGGGAGGCGATTGCGGTGTCATTGGGATCGTATTGGAAACGATCCATGCACTTCTGCGCTCCGGTATTGGCATTTGTCATAGTCGGGCAGTTATTAACGGGAGCGACCGTGTTGATCACTCTCAGGAAAGTCCCCAGATTGCAGTAGGAGGGGGTCAGGGTTGGAACGGTCCCGGCCCCGGCTGGCCAGTTGGAAGCGGAACAGGTTCCCAGGCCGCTCATATAGAAGCCCACACTCGAAGATGAACTGGACTCCAGCCGCGGCCGCAGTCGCCGCTGCCAGTCGGTGGCGCCTGGCGGAGTATAGAGCAGATATTCGAATGGCTGGATGTTCGCAGTTGATTTGAATTGGAACTGGTAGAGATTTCCAGTATGCGATGCCGTCGCTATGCTGGAGTTGAGTCTAATGCCGCCGCTAATGATGGGGGTACCCGTCCCGGGATTGGCTTCCCAGGTCGTGACTAAGCCTGCCGCGCCGGAATCCGCTGAAGTAAAGTTCAAGGTACCGGGATTGGTGGGACTCTGTAATAGGTAGTAAGTCTGATTGCCGGCGATCTTCACGGTCGATCCGTGGAATCCCTGCACGAGAAGTTGCGCCTTGGCCAGAGATGCGCACGCGCCAGTTCCCGCGGTAGCGCCACACGTGGCAGAGTCGGTTCCGTGGGCGCCGTCTACATAAACGGTCTTGGCTGAGGCGCGGCTCAGCGGTGCAATGGTTAGGAGAAAAAGAACTTGGATGGTAAGAATTCGAATCGCATAATTCTTTGTCCAAGTACGCGGTCGAACAGCCTTCGAGCGAAGAGTCTTCTTTGCGGTAACGCCTTTCATTTTTGGTCTCCTGTGCGCGGTCCCCACCCCGACAGCGGCGAGTTTTTAGTTTGCTGCATACGACTGGAGACATCACCTGGGAATCGGATGGCTTGCAAGACAAATCCGTCCCGAGCGCGAAACGCTCCCGCACAGGTTTACAGTCGACCCCAATTAGTCGCGAGTATATAACTTATAGATCCGGAAGTTTTCCACAGATTCGGAGTAATCGGAATAATAAGTACGTGACTGTAGAAAATCGGTAATGCACCTTCGTTACTCAGGCTTGAGTTTGAGCTAGGACACCATTAGTTACCAGTTATTCCCGATAGGCCTCGCGGATGTGCCTCCGGGCCTGTTCCGCTGGTGGAGTGCTGCCGTTTTCGGCTAACACCGCTTCGTACTTTTTCATCGCCAGATCGCGTTTTTGTAGAAGGTCGTACATTTCTCCGGCGGCTAGATTCGCCTTTTGCTGAATCTCGGGATCGGGGCTTGAGACCTGGCTCACAAGCTCGTAAGCTGCGGCTGCGTTGGCGTAGTCTTTTTGATTGCGCAGTAATTCGCCCAGCCCCCACGCCGCCATTTCGTAGTGGAGGTTGCCGAATTTGCTTTCGCGGCCGTTTTGCCAGACTTTGCGATAGGCGGCGGCCGCTTCCGCGTCGTGTCCCGAGGCGCGCAACAGATTCGCCTCCTCCAGCGGGAACAAGTAATTTCTGGGATAGCGTGCGGCCAGGTCGCGCATGATTCCGCGGGCTTCGTCGTAGCTGTGCTCGCGCCGGAGAAATAGGCTCAGCACGACTTTCGCGTCGACCGAGTTTTCGCCATTGCCCGCGGCGACTTCACGCAGGTATTGCAGCCCCTTTTCTTTCGATCCGCTTAGGCCGGCCAGTGCGACGGCAACCTTCACGCTCCATGGCAGGCTGCCCATGACGTAGTTATGAGTGCCCACAACCAGCTTGGCATCCAGATAAGCCGGGTCGAGTTCGAGTACGCGTTCGTGGTCGTGGCGCGCGCCCACCGCGTTGCGCAGCGCCGAGAACCACGCACGCTCCACCAGCGCGGTGTAAACGGCAAATTGCGCCCGGGTAACGCCACGGGCGTAGAGGGCACCCACGCTGTTGGGGTTGGCCTTGAGTTGCCGTTCTTCCAGATCTTCGGCACGGCCTACGAGTTGCTGGATTTCGTCTTTGACCTTGGGATCGGCGGACCGATGAGCCTGCCCGATAAAGCTGTCGCTGGCATACTCTCCGCTGTTCATCGCGCCCATGCGGTAGAGTTCGTGCATCAGCACAGAAGTCAGCAGGTGATTGACGGCGGAAGGATCGTCCGGGCGTTTGTCCGATATTTTCTGGAAATCTTGCGTCGCCCGGTCGTACTCCATGTTGTAGAAGTGTTCGAAAGCCGCTCCGACGGAAGGATCGCGCTCACCCTGACCGGTTGCTCGGATTTGTCCCAGGACGCCTGGCGGCATAGACAATGCAGCAACCATCGCCAGCAAGATCCAAATCCTTCGCCCGCAGACCGTACTCACTTTTTTTGCCACGAGATGAATTCCTTCCAGTCTAAATGAATCAGCCGCTCGCAACAGTCAATCCCGTGAACCAAGAACGTAACGGAGGTCTGCGAAATCGAGGAATCGCATGACCCAAAGTCACCCTATAATCGCCAGCAGTCGAAAAGCCACTTGCAGGTTGCGAAGAGTACAGCGAAAAGACTTGCGCCGTCCGCCGAATGGAGCTCGGCGGGCTAAGCGGTGCGAACCAGGATGTTTCGGCCTTGGCTGTGAAATCTTCGCAACCTGTGCTGTTTCCCAGAATTAAGGATTGAGAAGATTAGGACTGAGCGAGAAACTTCTGGCCGAAGCACTTCGGTACTGGCGCATCTTTTACTTGGCGGCAAGAGTAAATATTGCGTGGAAATCTCGGATTCGTGTATGCAAGCGAAGTGCAAGTGATTGTGTGAGCGGCAGTTAGCGGGTCCCTAGATTTGGCTGTCGGGTTGCCACGGGTAGCTTTAACGGGGTTCAGGCAATGTCGGAAGTAGTCGATCACACACAACAGGAGTTTTGGCGCCCACCGGTGCTCGAGGTGGCGATTGCTCCATCACTGCCGGGCATCACGCCGGCAGCGACGGCCTGTTCGCGTTGTGGCACGGAGTTCATGATCGGCTCGCATTTTTGCCACGCTTGCGGTACCCAACGGCCCCTGCAATCTAGCTTGGATGTCCCCGATTATTGGCAAGAAAAGCTGGCTTGGCTGCAAGCCGTCAAGACGGATCTTCTGCAAGGCAATTTCCGGCTTCCCGGCTGGCTTCGTTATCTGCATTTCCACGAAATCAAGCGATGGATAGGCTTGCCGACTGCGGCATTTGTCTCCTTCATGATTGGACTGGGCTGCGTGGCCGGAGCCATAGGCGTAGGCATCGTCTACAAAGCTTCCAACATGGCGGAGTTTCAGGCGGTGCAGATGTGGCGCATCGAATGGCTGCTTGCGGCGACCGCGTCGTTCGTGGCGGGAATTCTTCTGAAGCAGCCCGGGAATGACGAGTAGGGCAGTCCAATTTCGTTAGAACGCTTCCTATTCCCTGCTTTAAGTCTCATCCCCCGATCCGGCGGCCCGCCTGCGCTGCTCCCGACGGTACAAATGATGCACAGGCCCCACTCCTCTCCCTAATGGTTGCGCACTGGCAATCGCGGCGCTGACATAGGTTTTCGCCAACAGGGTTGCCTCCGCCAATCCGCGGTTAAGCGCCAAATGGCAGGCAATGGCCGTCGAGAAAGCGCAGCCAGTGCCGTGGGTCGAGTTGGATTGCAGCCGTTCGGCGCGAAATACTTCATGCTGCACTCCCTTTTCGTTCTGGAAGCTTAATAAATCAATCGCTTTGTCGAGATGTCCACCGGTGATAACCACAGCTCGCGCTCCCATCTCGAGTAGCCGTGACGCAGCTGCCTTCATCCCCTCCACGTCCTGCACTTCCAATCCCGTGAGCGCCGCAGCTTCATCCACATTGGGCGTGAGAACATGGGACAGTGGAATCAATTTATCGGTCAATATTTTAGCGCCCTTGAGATCGAGCAAAGCTGCACCTGACGACGACTTAAGCACGGGGTCTAAGACAACATTGGAAATTTTGGGTTTGGAGTTCGCTAGGAAATCAGCTACGGCCTTGGCCACGCCCCCCGATCCCAGCATTCCGATGTGTACGGCCGCAATTTCAAAGTCAGCCGCCAATTCGTCCAGAGTTTCGCTGACCAGACCGGCCTCCAGAGGTTCGACGCGCCGCACGGCGGAAGTAGACTGTACGGTGAGGGCCGTGATGCAGGCCACGCCATAGCAGCCGTGGGCCGCTATCGTCTTGATGTCGGCGGTGATGCCGGCTCCGGACGAAGGATCGAAACCAGCGATCGTTAGCACTACTGGAGGTGATTCGCCCACGAACGACTCCTGCGCTAATTGGAGAATACAGGTGCGAGGCCGTTCCTAGACACGAAAAAGCTGCTGCACCGAAACCGAATGCGAAGACAATTCGCAAAGACCGTCGCAACCAGGAACAGGCACAAGAAGAACACTTCGGTTGCGAAAACTTACGCCGCTGACCTTAAATGAACCCTCGGAGAGGAAGGCCGCACAAAAAATATTGCAGCCGAAAATTTCGCGCGGTGCCGTAAATACATGATTCCATGCAAGTTTGCATCCCATCGCCGGTAAGCCATTGATTCCACTTACATTGTAAATTCTACTCAGGCCGACGAAATGGGTTATTTACTCATCGGTCAATAGATAACAGTCTTATTTTGAGCAGCATCCGTGATATCTAGCTAATTTATCAATAGGTTACGTAAGTCATTGATAACCCCAAGATCACCCAAAACCCGTGCTTTGGGGTTGACATGAGTTTGGCAGCCCGATAGCATTTTCAAATCCCGTTAACACAGTTTGGACCGAGGTCCAACATCCTAGCTAGGACACTTTAAGTATGCGAGGAGAACTGAATGCGAAGAAGTTTAGCTCATGGACTGGCAATCGTTGTATTGGTCGCCGGCCTGGGAGCGGCTCAGAGCCCGCAGCGCTTGGAAGCGACACCAGCTCCAAATCGGACTGATCAGGGCACTTCTGAGGCCCGTAAACAGGCAGGACAGTTAAAGACCAAAGCGTATCAAGTTGGTACAGCATCGTGGTACGGCGAGTATTTTGACGGAAAACCGACGGCTAGCGGTGAGCCTTACGACATGTATGACATGACCGCGGCGTCGCTGACGATCCCTTTGGGAACGTATGTGCGGGTCACGAACCTGCATAACGGCCGGGCGGTGATCGTCAAGGTGAATGATCGCGGACCGGTAGTCCCGGGACGGATCATTGACGTTTCCTATGGCGCGGCCAGGGCCCTGCAATTCAAAGACAAGGGTCTGCAGCGCGTTCGGCTGGACTTGGTGAAACCACACCAGCCGGCATACCAGACGGTGGCCTACAATCGGCCAACAGTGGAACTCCCGTCAAGGTAGAAAAACTCACCTTAAAATCGTACACTGAACGGGATGCCAGTCTCCTCACCTGCTCGCATCCCGTTCAGTGCTATCACCGATCCTCGGCAGCGCCTGATTGTGGCGCTGGATGTCTCTAGCGCCGCGGCGGCCCGTAGGATTGTGTCCGCTGTTGGTGATTCCGCGCTCACCTATAAAGTCGGTATGCAGCTCTATACGGCGGTGGGACCGTCGATAGTTAGCGAATTGGTTTCATCCGGACGCCGGGTCTTTCTTGACCTCAAGTACCACGACATCCCCAATACCGTTGGCGCAGCCGTAAAGGAAGCCGCGCAGCTAGGCGTTAGTATGCTTACGGTTCACGCCGCCGGAGCCGGGAAGATGTTACGGGCAGCGGTTGAGGCGGGAAAGTCGACTCCGGAGATGATGATCCTGGCGGTCACCGTTCTCACCAGCATGGACGAAAACGATTTGGACAAGATTGGCGTCCGGGCCAGCATGACCGATCAGGTTTGCCGCCTCGCGGCGCTTGCCCTAACCGAGGGTTGCCACGGCTTAGTCGCGTCTGCCCGCGAGGCCCGAACTTTGCGCGACGAACTCGGCAACAACTTCGCCCTAGTCACACCAGGCGTTCGCCCGGCTGGAAGCGGCCATGCAGATCAGGTACGGGTGGTCACACCTGCGGCGGCGATTGCGGCTGGCGCCAGCCATATCGTTGTGGGACGGCCGATCACCGAGGCTGCTGATCCGGCAGCCGAGGCCCAAGCGATCTTGGGACAGATTAGCTAATAAAGCGCTGACGCTCGCTGGCCCTCTGCGGTATTCGGGAGGTAGTATAATGGTGGCATGAAAGAGAAGACATCCGTCACACTCTCTCCGGACGTGTTGACCGGTATTGATCGGTGCGTCGGCTCCAACAGTTCGCGATCACAATTCATTGAGCACGTTCTCCGGCAATACTTGCGCCAGCAAGCGAAAGCAGAACGGAGCGCACGCGACGTGGCTATTATTAACAAGTTCGCGGCTGAGTTGAATGCGGACGCCGAAGATGGGCTGGAAGATCAGTCGCCCGAAGAATCTTAACCTCGTACCGGCGCATGAGACGAGGGGACATTTATCGCGTTTTCAAGCCGCGAGACGATCCCAAGCGATATCGCTGCTATGTTTTAGTCAGCCGCCAGGAACTGATCGACTCCGGTTATTCGACTGTAGTGTGCGCACCGGTATTCACTAGAGGGCACGGGTTGTCGACCCAGATTGCAATTGGGTACGATGAAGGATTGAAACACGAAAGCTGGATTACTTGCGACAACCTGCGCAGCATTTCCAAATCAGCACTTACCCAGTTTGTGGGATCGCTGTCGCTCGCTAAGTTGGCCGAACTCGATGTCGCGCTAACTATCGCGCTTGGACTCGACGAATAAACCCGGATCCACGAGACTTCAGCCGCGAAGAACCCGCTGGCAAAAATAACCGCTCCGCAATTGTGCCCACCCGAGAAATGGCGGACGGGGTCGGTCCCATGAGAGATACTACGAAATCTTGAACGACATCGTCCCCCCAGGCGAGCCATAAGATCTACCGGGAAGTCTCGCGGATTGAGGTTAAGCGTGATGCCGGTGAATGTGCCAAGCGAACGTCACAATTTCTCGAAGAACTCGCACGCCGAGCAGGAAATATAAATCCCGCCGGGAACGTTGCGCTCGCGGTCCTTCACCCTCTTGACGATGCGGGTCGCCTTGCCGCACTTGGGGCAATCGGTGCTCTTGGTAGTGTCCATCACCTTCTTGCGGTCGGCTGTTTTAGCGATCTTTCCACCTACGGCCATGGTTCATTTCTCCTGAGACTCAGATCTTATGATTTAGCTTTATTTCAATACTTGCGCAGCATTGTCCGTCCACTCTAATTCACAATAGTTGTGGAAGGGGGCCGGCAGAAAACTGGCAATCCACTTGGGAAAACAGAGCAAGCCGCGTCTGGGTTCTTGTTTCTAGTGTCTTCTCTGTTCCGTAGCTTTGATTTTACCGTATTGAAGTGCTGGGTGTCGCGTCTGGCCGTCGAACTTTCGGATGAAAGATCCAAGCGCTTTCGCAAGAAACTTAAGGATGGGCTTTTTCGATTCGTAATCGAGTCTTTAGAACCCGGCTCATCCGTTCGCTTTAATCATCTGCTCCGCGTGCTTGCGGGAGGTTTCGGTCAGTTTGGCGCCGCTCAGCATGCGGGCTACTTCTTCCCTGCGCTCGTCGCCGGTGACAGGATAAATGTTGGTGCGCACGCGGCCGGCGGATTCCTTCTTCTCGATGACGTAGTGGTGATCGGCGAAAGTGGCGATCTGCGGGAGGTGGGTTACGCAGAGGACTTGATTGTTGCGGGCCAGGGCCTTCAGCTTTTTGCCGACGGCTTCGGCGGCACGGCCTCCGATGCCGGTATCGATTTCGTCGAAGACCAGGGTGCGTTGGGCAGCGGTGCGCGCGCTGGCCGGCTTAGCCGGCAGGGGTGCCGGCGCCACACTTTTCTTACCCGCTTCCACGCTTAGTTTCAAAGCCAACATCACGCGGGAAAGTTCGCCCCCGGATGCGATGTGTTCGATCCGGCGGAGGGGTTCGCCGGGATTTGTGGAAAGCATGTACAGAACCTGATCGACGCCGGATGCGGTCCAGTTCTCTTCTTCTTCGGATGTCGTGATCTCGATGCGGAAGACGGATTTCATGGCCAGATCGTTGATCTCGGATTCGACCAGCTTTTCCAGTTTACGCGCGGCGTCGGCTCGCTTTTCCGCGAGCGCTCGTGCTTCGTGCAGATACTTGGCCGCGGATTGAGCCAGCTCTGTGCGTAGTTGGCGCAGGATTTCGTCTTTGTTCTCGACTTCCGAGAGCTTGCCCGCTACATCGACGCCGAAGGCGATCACATCGTCAAGAGCAGGGCCGTACTTTCGCTTGAGGCGATCGAGCAGCACGAGACGGTCTTCGACTTCGGCCAGGTGTTCGGGCGAAGCGTGAATGCCGCCGGCGTAGTCGCGCAGGGTTGCGCCGACATCTTCGACGCTGATGCGGGCACTTTCCAGCGCGGTGAGCGATTCCTGAAACTTGGGCTCGTAGCGGGCCAGTTCTTCGACTTGCTTTTGCGCGGCGCGCAGCGAGGATGTGGTCGATCCGTTGCCTTCATAGAGCAGGTCGAAGGCGTTGATTGCGGCGTTGTAGGTCTTTTCCGCGTTGGCAAGAACGCGCTTTTCCGTCTCGAGCTCTTCGTCCTCTTCGAAACGAAGTTTGGCCTCTTCAATTTCGCGCTTCTGGAAGATCCAGAGATCGACCAGGCGCAGGCGGTCTTGCTCGCCGCGTTCGAGATCTTCGATGCGGGTGCGAATTTCTTTCCAGGAGGCGAATGCAGAGGCGACCGTCTCCATTTGGCTTCCGGCAAAAGTATCGAGAAGGGCCAGGCGGGCTGCCGCGTCAAAAGATAACAACGACTCGTTCTGCGCATGGATCGTTGCCAACGGCGGGGCAAGCTGCCGCAGAACCGCCACAGTTGCCGGCTGATTGTTGACGAAGACACGGCCCTTGCCGCCAGCGGCGATTTCGCGGCGGAGAATCAGCGAGCCGTCATCGGATTCGTCGAGACCGTTAGCGGCAAGGACATGTTCCAGCGTTTTCAACGCCGCGCCCGCGCACTCGAATACGGCTGCGATTACGGCCTTTTCCGCCCCGGTGCGGATGACGTCACTTGAGGCTTTGTCACCAAGGAGGAGCGCCAAGGCATCGATCAGGATGGATTTTCCGGCGCCGGTTTCGCCGGTCAGCAGGTTCAAGCCGGGCGCGAGCTCGACCGCAACGTTATCGATGACCGCGTAGTTTTCCAGCCGCAACTCAACCAGCACAAGCCGTCCTGGGAGGAAGAAGTCTCGTTTAAGCCTCGTCGGCAATTTCCGGCGAGTTCAGCGCAGCATAGCATGGAAAGCGGTGAGGCAGCCCGCTATGTCGCGAGCGCGAATACGAAAATCCGTGGGTAGGGTTAGTTGTTAGAATAAGGAATGAGCAAGCAATCCAGTCCAAATGGCGAAACTTCTTGTACCAAACTCGCCAGACGAGCCGCAAAGGTTATCCCTAGGCCGGATTTCGCGGGCCGGATGAAGAAAATCTTTGGTGACAAAATAATGAAAATTAGCGGGGCCGAATTGCTTGCCAAAGAGCGTGGGATACGATAAGTATGCAGCCATAAGACCAGACCTCGCCATTCCGGAGCGTACATCTCGATCGGAACGACGAGGCCGAAAATCGCTGCCCTACTAAACTGCCTTTCTCAGCGTACCCGCGCTCTCCGTTCCCGCTTTTTCCGCCGAGCCTGCACCGATCGATTCTTTGCGCCGCTCACGCAAACGGCTTTGGAACGTATCCCAGCGGCCGCCGATACCAACGGCGCTGTTGCTGATCACAACCGAATCAACGCCTGCGGGAACGATGCGTCCGGTGGGGGCATCGGCTGCGGCCACATCGGCTTCCGCTTCGGCCCTGCTCTCGGTCAGAACCCGGGACGAACCAGAGGGCAATCCCGCAGCCCGATCCGCCGCGCGCTCCGAGGATAAATTACCGCTCATCTGTTCCGTGGTGGGAGTGATATTGCGATCTGTTTCCGCGCGGTGCATGACCGGATCGGCTTCCCACTTCGAACGATAGCGGCCCTCATAGTCTGCCCATTGCAGATCAGATTCAAGATCGGTTTCCCTGTAGGGCGGCAAGGCCTCGATCTGCTGCTTGTTCAAATCGACAGAGAAGTCGTCTTTGTGTGCGGACGATGCTCGGATGCGACCCGCGGGAACGATGAACTTTTTCGTGTGTAGCCATCCGCCCGTGTCGACCACCGCGTAGCGGATGGTGCCGGTCGCATAATCGAAGATCACGTCGTCGATCTTGCCCAGCTTTTCATCGTTGAGGCCGTAAAGCTTGGAGCCGCGAATGTCATCCTCCGCCGCTTCTGAAAATCGATAGTCCCGCAACATTCCATACTGCGCCATTGAAATTCCTCCTTAGGGATGAATCCTGTTCCGCTGCACCCAATCTTTGCCACACATTGCGCAAAGATTGGTCGAACATAACGGCTAGCAGGATTTGGATGCAGTCTTCCCGATAGGGGTATAGCCGCGAAAAATTTCATTGACCGATGCGATACGTCGCCGGAGAAGCCGCGCTTCACTCATCTATAATTCGAAGAAGCGTAATCCGGAGAGGCGTTCTCCCAAACACGATGCAAATTTTCCCTTTGCCTGCACTGTTCGTCGGCGGCGAAATTGTCGACATGCTTTCCAACACCGGCTTGATCGCCAAGCTGGTTCTGCTTATTTTGCTGGCATTCAGCCTTATCTCGTGGGCGATTATCCTCACGAAATGGAGCTTGCTGCGACGCGCCCGGGTGCAAAGCGGCCGCTTTATGCGCGCCTTCCGCAAGGCGCAACGGCTCCAGGATATTGGCGCAGTCGCCGATCAGTTTCGCCCCAGCCCGCTGGTGGGCGTATTTGAAGGCGGGTTCGAGGAGTACAAACGGCAGATCGGTGGAAACGGAGGGATTCGCAGTCCGCTGGCCGTACAGCGCGGGATGCAGATCGGCGCCTCCGAGGAAATAACGCGGCTGGAGCGCAATGTGCCGTGGCTGGCGATCACTGCGGCGGTGACTCCGTTCATTGGATTGTTCGGAACGGTGTGGGGCATTATCGATGCCTTTCACGGATTAGGCACGGCGGGTGCGGCCACATTGCGCGCGGTCGCTCCGGGAATTTCCGAAGCGCTCATTACCACGGCCGCCGGATTGGCCGCTGCCATTCCCGCAGTCATCGCTTACAACCTAATCGGCAGCTCGATCCGCGAATTTGCCTCCCGTAGCGACGATTTCGTTCTGGAATTCCTAAATGCAGTCGAGCATACCCAGGTTCAGCCTGGAGCCGCCCAGCCTGTAGCCGAAGTGAGGCGCTGATGGCCTTCACGACTTCCAACGGACGCACGCAAAGCGCGCTGGCCGATATCAACATCACTCCCCTGGTGGACGTGGTGCTGGTGCTGCTCATCATCTTCATGGTCACCGCGCCGGTGTTGCAATCGGGCATCGACGTAAGCGTTCCCAAGACCCGCACCGTCAAGGAGATCACGGAAGAACGGCTGGTCATCACGATCAACAAAGATCAGCGCGTTTTTTTGGGGAACGACGCGATTAATATCAACGAGATGGGAAACAAGCTGCGGCAGAAGATTCGCGATCCGCGCAATCAATTTATTTTTGTCCGCGCCGACGAGAATGTTCCCTTTGGAGCATTCGCCACCGTCATGGATGCGGTCAAACAGTCGGGCATCACCAACGTGAGCATCGTGACCCAGCCTTTGGAACAAAATGCAGGCAAACGCTGAAATTTTTTTCGAGCACGACCGCTGGGCTCCGGCGCTGGCCTGGTCGCTCGGTCTGCACGTGGGGATCGTTGGGGCACTACTGATCCTCAGCGCCGTTCTTGCCACACCCACCGGCGCAGGATGGGGAGCGGGCGGAGGCGGCGAGGCCATTGGCGCAACCCTGGTAAGCAATATTCCGCTGACCGTAGCCCCGTCGCCGCAGCAGAATGTTCTGGCCAACGAATCGAAGGGCATCACCAAATCGCAGCCCAAACCGGAAGAAGTAAAAGAGCCGGATGCGATTCCCATCCAGGGCAAGAACACCAAAATAAAACCTAAGAAGCTTGAAACTGCCAGCAAAAACAAACCGCAGCCGGCTCCGGAGGAGCAGACGAACCAGGTTGCCTTCGGCGAGGGCGGTCCAGTGAGCGGTCCCTACGGCGCTTTCAGTGCTGCCGGGGCGAAAGGCGGTTTTGGATTCACAGGCGGCGGTGGCGACTTCGGCTCGCTTTACTCCTGGTATGTGAAGGTGGTGCAGCAGAAGGTTTCCGAGAACTGGTTGAAGTACGAGGTCGATTCCGGCATCAATACGGCGCAGCGCGTATATATCACCTTCGACATTGCCCGTGACGGCCATCCCTTCAATGTGCAGGTCGAGCAATCGAGCGGCGTTCCTTCGCTCGATATTTCTGCGGTCCGCGCCATTCAGCGCATCGACACGTTTGGGACACTGCCTCCAGGTTATTCCGGGAATAAGGTTTCCGTGGAGTTCTGGTTCGACTACAAAAGATGAATCAGGTTCGGAAGGGTAATCTAATCGGTAACCCGAGATGCATTCCTGTGTAACTCTCTGCTCCGAAGAAAGAGCACAATGCATCTTATGAAGATAGTTATGGGTCTCGTGCCGCTCCCGGTTTAGATCTCGCTCTTGTTTGTGGTTTAACTAAGCACACAAAACTCTAAGGAATAAAACTTGGCTGGAAACTCATATCGGGATACGATATTATCGTCTACAGCACGTTTCCCTCAATCAAGGATGGATCAGTACCTAAGACCCCTCGCGTCTCGGTGTCTCCGAAGAACTTTCTTCCTGCTCGCGCTGTGTTCCGCGACTCTCGTCCCGTCTGTTGTTGCGCAAGATTGGATTAAGACAGGCACCGGCCTTGGCGTGGAGAAAGTGCGCCTCGCCGTTCCCGACTTCAAGCCCAGCGGCAGCGACCCGCAAGGCGGCACTTTGGTGCGTACCTTCAATGACACGCTGTGGAACGATCTCGACAACTCCGGGGTCGTGGAACTGGTGTCGAAGAGCTTTTATCCACTGCAAGTTCCGGGACAAACTTCGGAAGTGAACTTCCTCGCATGGAGCGCGCCGCCTCCCAATGCTGCGATGCTGGCCTTCGGAAATCTGGCCGTGGCGTCGGGCAAGGTGACGCTGCAAGGTTGGCTCTACGATGTGAAGAACACGGCCAACCCGCAGGTGCTGGGCAAGCAATACACCGATGTGGCCACCGACGACGCGGCCCGCCTTATCGCGCACAAGTTCGCCGACGAAATTATTTACCGCCTGGGCGGCGGCGTTCCCGGCATCGCCGAGAGCAAGATTTATTTCGTCAGCGATCGTACCGGCCACAAAGAAATCTGGGTGATGGATTACGACGGCTCGAACCAGCGCCAGGTCACACACCTGGGCTCGATTTCCCTTTCCCCGCGCGTGTCTCCCGACGGCTCACGCCTAGCCTTTAGTTCGCTGACGAAATCGGGCTGGGAAATTATGATGTATTCGCTCGACCTGAACCGAATGGTTGGCTTTGCGCGATTTGGCGGCACCAATCTTTCGCCCGCGTGGTCCGCGGACGGAAGCAAGATCGCATTTTCTTCTTCGCGTGCCGGCTCGCCGCAAATTTATGTATCCGACGCTTCGGGCAACAATATGCAGCGGATGACTACCAATAAAGGTCCCGACGTGTCGCCTGTGTGGAACCGCAAAACCGGAGCACAGATTGCTTACGTCAGCGGACAAACTGGCTTGCCTCAGATCTACACCATGGAAGCTGATGGCACCAACCAGCAGCGCATGACGGATCAGGGTTATGCGGTTTCGCCGGCGTGGGCGCCGAACGGGCAATTTCTATCCTTGGCATGGGTACGGAAGTATGGGCCGGGCGAACCCGGATCCTCCGACATTTATTTAATGGACATTGCCAGCAAGCAGTGGGTGCAGCTGACCCATGATGGCGGGCGCAACGATTTCCCCTCATGGTCGCCGGATAACCGGCATATCGTATTTCAGTCCAGCCGCACGGGCAAAGAAGAAATCTGGATGATGCTGGCCGATGGCACCAAGACGCGCCAGTTAACTTTCACCGGCCGCAACACGCAGCCGAACTGGACTTTTAAATAAAAGCACTTCGTCTGACCTCGGCGCATCTACAGTCGAGGTCCGCGGGAGGATCACAGTGAAGCAGCAACGCATGAAGTGGTTTGCACTCGCCGCCGCCCTGGGCGCTGTTATGATGCTGGGCGCCTGCCACAAAAAAGCAGCTCCACCACCACCGCCGCCGCCGCCACCGCCGCCATCGCCAACGGCGTCCATGTCCGTTAATCCAGACACGATTCAGCCTGGGCAATCCGCCACACTGTCGTGGCAGACGACCAACTCCACCGACGTTTCTATCGACGGCATTGGCGCGGTGCAGCCCAACGGGACGCAACAAGTCTCGCCGGCCCAGTCCACCACTTACCACCTGACGGCCAAAGGCTCAGGTGGAACGCAGGAGGCCACGGCGCGTATTACCGTGACGCAAGCGCCGCCTCCGCCACCGCCGCCAAGCTCCTCGCTCACAGACGAAGACTTGTTCGCGCAAAGCGTGAAGGACGTTTACTTTGACTACGACAAGTCCGACATTCGCGGCGATCAGCAAGCTTCCCTCCAGGCTGACGCACAGTTCCTCTCGCAGCACAGCAACATGAACATCATTATCGAGGGACATTGCGACGGCCGCGGGTCAACGGAATACAACCTGGCCCTGGGCGACCAGCGCGCTTCTTCGGTAAAGAACGCGTTGACCACCATGGGAATCAGCTCCAGCCGCATCAAGACCATCAGCTACGGCAAGGAGAAGCCGTTCTGCAGCGAAGAGAATGAGGCCTGCTGGCAGCAGAACCGGCGCGGCCATTTTGTGTATCAGAAGTGATGAAGCGAGTTGCGGAGACGGCGGCCAATCCCCGCCGTCTCTAAATTTTTTGTGGAATGGCCGAGTGAGCAGAATCTTAGCCAGGCAGCATGGGTACGCCAGCGAGCGGCCGCGCTCCGTTAGAACTGATTAACCTTCGGGTTCCTTCCTGATCCTTGTCAGGCACCGAATTACCACAGCCTATGGGATACTCAAAGCATCCAATTTACATCGCAGGACAATGCCAATGAAACCACAACGGACTCCCGCCCTTCTTAGCTTGCTCTTGCTGGCCTGCTCCGCACCGGCATGGGCTGTCAATAAAGACATGGTCCAGTTGCAGACCCAGGTGCAGCAACTCCAGGAACAGATGACCGCCATGCAACGCAGCTTCGACGAACGCATGGGCGTCATGAACAATCTCGTCGAGCATGACACCGACGCGGTCAACAAGATCTCCACCGCGCTCGGCAACCTGCAAGGCACGCTGGAGAAACAAAGCGGAGATTCATCGGGCAAAGTCGATCAGTTATCGGGACAGATTCAGGCGCTGAACGACACGCTCGACGAACTGAAGGTGCGGCTGGCGAAAGTCAGCAAGCAGCTGGAAGACATGCAGGCCGCACAGCAGAGCCTTGCCGCTAATCAGGCCCAGCAACAGCAGCAACAGCAGGCAATCGCCTCAGCCCCGCCGCCCGACGTGCTCTATAACAACGCGCTGCGTGATTACAATGGCGCGAAAAACGACATTGCGTTGCAGGAGTTTTCCGACTACGTCAAGTTTTATCCCAACACCGATCTCGCGGGAAATTCTTATTTCTACCTGGGCGAGATTCAATTCCGGCAGGGCAACTATCAGGCGGCCGCGCAAAGCTACGATCAGGTATTGCAGAATTTCCCCAGCGGCAACAAGGCCGCATCCGCGGAGCTCAAGAAGGGATTTTCTCTGATCGAGCTGGGCAAGCAGGACGACGGAGTGGTGGAACTGCGCCACCTGATTCAGCGCTATCCGCACTCGCCCGAAGCCGTGCAGGCGCGCGACCGACTACGCAAGTTAGGCGTTTCAACGACGGCGCGGCCGGGACTGTAAAAGATTATCCGCAGCCGTTAGGCTGCGTGCCGATGCCGCGCCGCGTGATGCCGGGTCGCCTTGTGGGCATGGTGCCGCGTCGCGTGATGTGCTCTGTGCTTTACCTGATGCAACTTGTGCCGAGCGGATTCCCTGCCCCATCCCAGAGTGGCCAACAACAGGCACGAAAACAGAATTAAAATTAGCTTTCTCATACGGCTCCTTTTAAGTCAATTCGCAACTTACTTTACATCGGCTCTCTGTGAAAATGGTTGAGACCGATCCGGCAACTGTAGACAAGTTTGATTCTGGGGCCGGGACTTCCTGCAAAATCATTAGGAGCAATCATGACAGAGCGCAAACGCGATCAGGACCAATCTAAAGGTGCAACCGAAGACGACGTTCAGAATCTGCCCGGCAACGCCGGATTGCAGGGGCAGCTCGGGCACCGCGATCAGGAGCCGGCCATCAAGGACGCGGACTCCGACTTTCCCGAGCCAGGCGGAAGTCCTGAGCACACCGGCGAACCGCAAGAGGCGGCAGCATCGCCGAAAAGCAAGACTGCCTGAAATGCTTGCGGGTGAGATGCCAATAAGAGTCTCAACCGTGCCGATAAGCCTTCTATCTCAACTCTTCCATCGCCGCTTCCAGCGCTTCCTTGCCCGGGCGCGTGAGCGAATCGGGCAGCGTGGCCAGCGGCTGATCGACTAAATTCAGCATGTCGAGGAAACTTGGAGCTTCAGGATTTACGTAAAACACTCCGGTCAAAACTTCACCCTTATCATGCGCCTCGGTCAGGCGCGTGATCGCCTGAATGCGGTTGGTGGGATCGTAATCTTCTTCCAGCTTGCGCAGTTGCAGGTGGGAGCCGTCGTGCATGGTAACTGCAACCGTAGTTCCTGGATCGTACTCCACGTCGATCTCTTCGAAGTGCGGAACAAAACTGACTTCCTGCAACATCTCTTCGTGATCTTTCACGTATTTGTAGGACTTGGTCGAACCTTCATGGTCGTTGAAGGTTACGCAGGGCGAAACCACGTCGAGCATCACGGTTCCCTTGTGTGCGATGGCGGCTTTCAACATTGCGAGGAGTTGGCGCTTGTCGCCAGAGAAAGACCGTCCGACAAAAGTCGCACCAAGTTGAATCGCCAAAGTGCAGGTGTCGATCGGGGGAAGATCGTTGAGAACTCCGGATTTGAGTTTCGATCCGAGGTCGGCCGTGGCCGAGAACTGGCCCTTGGTGAGCCCGTAAACGCCGTTGTCTTCAATGATGTAAATGATCGGCAGATTACGCCGCATCAGATGCACGAACTGCCCGATGCCGATAGAAGCGGTGTCGCCGTCGCCGCTGACACCGAGCGCCAGCAGATGCTGATTGGCCAGCATCGCTCCTTCCGCGACCGAAGGCATGCGTCCGTGAACGCTGTTGAAACTGTGCGAGCGGTTCATGAAATAAGCGGGACTCTTCGAGGAGCAGCCGATGCCGCTCATCTTGATGACGCGCTCGGGCTGCACACCCATTTCATACATGGCTTCGACGATGCGTTCGGAGATGGCGTTGTGGCCGCAGCCGGCACACAGCGTGGTCTTGCCGCCTTTGTATTCGAGGACGCTGAGGCCGATGCGATTGGTCTTCGGTCCTGGTGCTGAAGGTGGTTCGGCGGTGGGTGTGGTGACCATGTTATTTGCCCTCCATGCTGCTGAGTTCGTCGGTGACGGAGCGCGCATCGAGCGGCAATCCGTTGAGGTGCGCCAGGCTGCGCAGGCGCGTAATGAGTTCCGGTTTCAGATCGAGTTTGAGCAAGCTGAGCATCTGCGCGTCGCGGTTCTGCTCGACGACGTAAATGCGGTCGTGCTGCTCGATGAAGTCGTGAACCTCGCGGGTGAATGGGTAAGCGCGCAGGCGCAGGTAATCGGTTTCGATGTGATATTCGTCGCGCAACTGGTCGCGGCTTTCAGTGATAGCCCAGTGCGACGTGCCGTAGCCCAGAATCCCGATGCGCGCGTTGTTGCCCTTGGTGATTTCAGGACGCGGAACGAAGGATCGCGCGGTTTCGAACTTGCGATTCAATCGCTCCATATTGTTGGCGTAGTCGTCGGGGCGTTCGCTGTAGGACGATTTTTCGTTGTGTCCGCTGCCTCGCGTGAAATACGATGCCGCCGGATGCTCTGTGCCGGGAAGCGTCCGATAGCCGACACCGTCTCCGTCCACATCTTTATAGCGCGCGAAGGTTCCCAGGCGGTCCAGATCTTCTTTGCTCAGCACCTTGCCGCGATTGATGGGCGTAGTGGGATATTCGAACGGATCGGACATCCAGTTGTTCATGCCCAGATCGAGATCGGACATGACGAAGATCAGCGTCTGAAATTGCTCGGCGAGATTGAATGCGTCCTGCGCCATGGTGAAACATTCGGCGACGGAGCTTGGAATCAGCAGGATGTTCTTGGTGTCTCCGTGAGAAAGAAATGCGGTGGAAAGAATATCGCCCTGGGAAGTGCGCGTGGGCAGGCCGGTGGAAGGACCAACGCGCTGAATGTCCCAGACGACGCCCGGAATTTCCGAATAGTAAGCGAGGCCCGCGAACTCGGCCATGAGCGAAACGCCGGGGCCGGCGGTGGCCGTCATACTGCGCGCACCTGCCCAACCCGCGCCGATCACCATGCCGATAGCCGCGAGTTCGTCCTCCGCCTGCACGATTGCGAAAGTGGCTTTGCCATCCGGACCGATGCGGTATTCCTTCATGTATTCGATCATCGTTTCAACCAGCGACGAAGACGGAGTGATCGGATACCACGTCACAACCGTGCACCCCGCGAACATGCAGCCAAGAGCTGCGGCCGCGTTGCCGTCAATGATGATTTTGCCCGCGGTCTTATTCATGCGTTCGATATAGAACGCGCCAAGCTTTTTGAGATTGGCTTTCGCGTAATCGAAACCGGCCTGGGCCGCGCCGAGGTTCAAGTTGGCGGCCTTTACTTTCTTTGCGAACTGCTTGCGGATGGCCTTCTCGACTTCGCCCATGTCGACTTCCAGCAACTGCGCCACCACGCCGACATACACCATGTTCTTGACCAGCTTACGCAGCTTCGCCTCAGGGCACACTGCAGCCACAATCTTGTCGTAGGGAACGGCGTAGAAAAGCAGATCGTCTCGCAGCTTGTGCAGCGCCAGCGGCTCGTCATAAAGAACCGAAGCGCCCGGCGCCAGCGACATCGTATCTTCCTGGGCGGTCTCCGGATTCATCGCGACCAGGAAGTCGATTTCTTTCTTGCGGCCGATGTAGCCGTTCTTGTTCGCGCGAATCGTATACCACGTGGGCAGACCGGCAATGTTCGAGGGAAACATATTCTTGCCGGAGACTGGAACGCCCATCTGGAAAATGCTGCGCAGCAAGACTGTATTAGAACTTTGCGATCCGGAACCATTCACCGTCGCGACTTGAATGCTCATGTCGTTGACGATGCGCTTGCGCCCCAATTGGCCGCTGGACTCCTGGGGCACAACATCGGTAGTAGCCATCCCAACACCTTCCTTTTTCCGTTAGGGCGAATTTGCCGTCGCCCGGCAGTAACAAAATTGTTTTTTCAGAGAAGGAAACAACCCTTGATTATACGTCTGCCGCATCGCGGCTGTCCCGCCAAAATGCGCGCCAAACTTGAAGAGTGAACCTCTTTGGGAAACGGAGGAATGCCGCAAAGGGGGAGGAATCAGGATTCCGTGGTGAAGAACTGTGCCATATCCCGGAACTTCTTATATCGTGATCCGACCAATTCCTGCGGCGGAATCTTCTTCACTTCGCTGAAGTGCTTTTGCAGGCTCACGTCGAGCAGCGCCGCAGCAGCCTCATAATCGCGATGCGCGCCGCCTTCAGGTTCGGGAACAATGTCGTCGATGACGCCCAGTTCACTTAAGTCAGTCGCGGTGATGCGCATCGCTTCGGCCGCGAGTTCTTTCTTCGTAGCGTCGCGCCACATGATGGCGGCGCAGCCTTCGGGAGAAATGACGGAGTAAATCGAATTCTCCATCATCAAGACGCGGTCCGCTACGGCAATGGCCAACGCTCCGCCGCTGCCTCCCACTCCGATCACGGTGGCGATAATCGGCACCCGGAGCCGCGCCATTTCGCGCAGGCTGTGAGCGATGGCCTCGGCCTGCCCGCGCTCCTCCGCATGAATGCCCGGGTAAGCGCCGTCGGTATCCACCAACGTAAAAATCGGCCGTTTAAATTTCTCCGCGACCTTCATGATCCGGATTGCCTTGCGATAGCCTTCCGGATGTGGCGTGCCGAAATTGCGATGCACGCGCTGTTTCATATCGCGTCCTTTTTGCGTGCCAACGATCAAAACTTCTTCGCCGTGAAACCGAGCCATCCCGCAAACCAGGGCGGGATCGTCGCCGAAGCCGCGGTCGCCGTGGATCTCGCTCCAGTCCGTGAACAATCGCTCGATGTAGTCCAGAGTCTGCGGCCGCTGGGGATGCCGCGCCAGTTCGGTCTTTTGCCAGGCGGTGGGGGACGCCGACATTTCGAGCCTCAGTGTGTCGATACGCTCATGCAGCAGCACGAGCTGGCGGCGAGTCTCTTCATCGTCGCCGGCCGAAGACTGGAGCTCCGCGACCTGCCGCTCAATTTCTTCGAGTTCCTGCTGCACATTTCTGGCCAATGCGACTCTCTGGACCGTCAGCTTATGACGCGCACGCTGCCGCGCCCGCACAACTGTTCGACCCGTGCGATAAAATTACGGTCCGGCATCACATTATAGCCTTGCGCTTCCATCACCACCATAAAATCTCCCTGACGTTCCACATCGAATAACACCTTGGCCTCGCCTTTGCGATCGAGAAAAAGAGAATGGAGATTGTCGATCGTATTTTCAGCGGCGCTCTCCAGCGGCACGCGAATACGGATGGCACGAGGCAGCGGCGCTTTCACGTCTTCCAGAGGATAGATTTCCGCAGCCGTGATCTTCGGATTGGTTCCTTCTTCGACCCGAATTCCAGCCCGAACAAACACCGGAACTTCGAGTTTCACTTTCTCCTGAAGGCGTTTGTAGGCCTCAGGAAAAACGATCATATCGATCGAACCCAGCATGTCTTCCAGAGTTGCCTGGGCATAGAACTCGCCACGCTTGGATTTCTGCACCCGAAGATTGGTAATGATGCCCGCGGTAGCCAGAGTCTCGTCTTTGCCGGTGGAATTTTTCAGCGCGCACAGTTCCGCGGTATTGAGTGCCTGCAAATCCTGTAGCTTATCTTTGTATTTTTCCAGCGGATGACCGGAGATGAAGAAGCCGAGAATTTCCTTCTCCGCACTCAGGCGGGCATGCTCATCCCAGTCGGGAATGTTGGGCAGCTTGTCGTTGTGAGCTTCGTCTTCTTCCTGCGCGAACACGCCGAACAGGCCGTGCTGGCCCGATTCCGCGTCGCGCTGCGTTTTTTGCGCGCGCTCCATCGCGCGGTCCAGAACTTCCATCAACTGCGCCCGGCGGCCCAGAGAATCCATGGCGCCGCTCTTAATCAGCGATTCCAGAACGCGCTTGTTCAGCAGCCGCAGATCGACGTTCTCGCAGAACTCGAAGATCGATTTAAACCGTCCCAGCTTTTTGCGCGCGACCACAATTGATTCGATAGCATTGCCACCGACATTCTTTACCGCCGCCAGACCGAAGCGAATAGCTTCTCCATGCGGAGTGAAGTTCGCGTCGGAAACATTGATGTCCGGCGCCTCCACCGCAATGCCCATTTCGCGGCATTCGTTGATGTACTTCACCACGTCGTCGGTCGATCCGGTCACCGAAGTGAGCAGCGCCGCCATGAACTCGACGGGATAGTGCGTCTTTAAATAAGCGGTGTGATACGCAAGCAGCGCATATGCGGCGGAATGCGATTTGTTAAATCCGTATCCAGCAAACTGCGCCATCAAATCGAAAATCTTTTCGATTTTCTTCGGCGGAAATTTCTGTTGCGCAGCTCCGTGCACGAAACGTTCACGCTGCTGTGCCATCTCTTCCGCTTTTTTCTTTCCCATCGCGCGGCGCAGAAGGTCAGCCTCACCGAGTGAATAGCCGGCCAGGCGGTTGGCAATTTGCATCACCTGTTCCTGATACACGATCACGCCCAGCGTCTCTTGCAGAATCTCTTTCAGCTCCGGCAATTCGTATTCGACTTTTTTGCGCCCGTGCTTGCGGTCGATAAAGTCTTCAATCATTCCGCCCTGAATCGGGCCGGGGCGGTAAAGCGCATTCAGCGCGGTGAGATCTTCAATCGAATTGGGCTGATACTTGCGCAGCACATCCCGCATGCCGTGCGATTCAAACTGGAAGACCCCCGACGTCAATCCCTTATAAAAAACTTCCTGATACGTCTTTTCGTCTTCCAGCGGAATCTTGTCGAGATCGAGCTTGATGCCGCGCGTCTGCTCGATTAGCTTGAGCGCGTCGGTCAGAATCGTCAGCGTGGTCAGGCCGAGAAAATCCATCTTCAACAGGCCCATCTTTTCGATGGCAACCATGTCGAAGGCGGTAACGATTTCGTCGTTCTTAGTCTTGTGCAGGGGAACGAGTTCGGTGAGCGGGCGAGGAGAGATCACGACGCCGGCCGCGTGAACGCCCGAGTTTCGCACCAGGCCTTCCAGCTTCTTCGCGGTCTCAATCAACTCTCGAATCTGCGCGTCTTTCTCAATCGCTTCCCGCAACTGCGGCGAATCCTCGATGGCCTGCGCGATGGTGATGTTCAATTGCGTCGGCACCATCTTGGCGATACGGTCCACGTCAGCGTAAGGAATATCCATGGCGCGGCCCACGTCTTTAATGGCGGCTTTGGTGGCCATGGTGCCGAAAGTGATGATCTGCGCGACATTGTCGCGGCCGTATTTCTGCGTAACGTACTGGATGACCTCGCCGCGCCGGTTCATGCAGAAATCGATGTCGATGTCGGGCATGGATACGCGTTCGGGATTCAGAAAGCGCTCGAACAGAAGCTCGTGCTGGAGTGGATCAATGTCGGTGATGCCGAGCGCGTAAGAGACGAGAGATCCCGCCGCCGATCCGCGGCCGGGGCCCACTGGAATGTCGCGCTCGCGTGCGTAGCGGATGAAATCCCAGACAATCAGAAAGTAACCGGGGAACTTCATCTGCTGAATGATGCCCAGTTCGCGCTCCAGCCGCTGCTCATAATCGGCGATGGAGTGTTTCAGCTTGCCCTGGTCGTGCAGCGGGCGCAACGCTTCCAGTCGGCGGGCAAAGCCCTCGCGCGTTACGTGAACGAAGTAGCTGTCAATCGTGAACCCGAGCGGAACTTCAAATTCAGGAAAAGGATTCGCAACTTTCTCCAGCTTTAGATGGCAGCGCTCGGCGATCCCGAGTGTCCGTGAGAGAACGTCGGGCGAGTCCTTGAAAACACGCGCCATTTCGTCGTAGCTCTTGACGAAGAATTGATTGCCGTCGAACTTCATCCGGGCCGTGTCGTGAATTGACTTGCCGGTCTGGATGCACAGCATCACATCCTGCGCGTGGGCGTCGTCTTCGCAAAGATAGTGGCTGTCATTGGTGGCCACCAGCGGCAGGCCGAGATCTTTTTCCAACTGATAAAGATTGGGAATGATGCGATGTTCCTGCGCCAGGCCCTGATTTTGGATCTCAAGAAAGAAATTGTCTTTACCAAAGATGTCGCTGAAAGTCGCAGCCGCGTTGCGCGCGGCTTCGTAATTCCCTTCCGTCAGGCGCTCGGCGACTTCGCCTTTCAGACAGCCGGAAAGGCCGATCAGCCCGCGGGAATGCTCCGCCAGAAATTTCTTGCTGATGCGCGGTTTGTAATAAAAGCCGCGCAGCGAAGCCTCGGAGGTGATCTTAACCAGGTTGCGATAGCCTTCCTCGTTTTCTGCGAGCACGAGCAAGTGGTTGTAAGTATCACCATCGGGCGGCAGGCGCTCGATGTTGTGGTCGGGCTTCTTGCAGATGTAAAGTTCGCAGCCAACGATGGGCTTGATCCCGGCCTGCTTCGCGGCATTCACAAAGTGGACAGCACCAAAAATGTTGCCGTGGTCGGTCATGGCCACAGCCGGCATGCCCATTTCCTTGGCCCGCTGACAGAGTTTTTCGACGTCGCAGGCGCCGTCGAGCATGGAATAGTCGGTATGGAGATGCAGGTGAACGAATTGGGACATGGGTTGGGGATGAATTCTTGATTGCTGATTGTTGAAAACCTCGAGGCCCGTGGGTTTAATCAACAATCAAAAATCATTAATCAACAATTTCTCATTTGAGCCTCATTCTAACGGGAAAACCCCGCCACGCAAGCGGCACTTATCCACATGAAAATCACAAGATTTGCGGGCTTACTGGCCTTCAGGAGCGTCGGGTAGACGGAAATCCACGCCGCGATCCTGGTTGGCCTTCGAGGTGGCGGAAAGATCGAGGTCGCTGAGCGGTATCTTTTCCGTGCGCTGCGGAGAGAAGTTCCACAACGTTTGGCCGACGATGGCGTAGTTGTGGATCTCTTCCTTGTGCTGATCGCGGAAGACGAGGACCGTCGGGGGGATCACTTCGGCCGGCGCCGGATCTGCGTTTTGACTCTGCGGAGCAGAACGGGCATAGATATCCTGATCGCCCTGCTGGCGCATTTGCTGCTCTTCCAGACTCTGCTGGTTCATTTGGTCAGCATAGGCGCGGTCATCGTAATAGTTCTGATCATGCGACAAGCCCGAGTCGGAATTCCACCACCAGTCGGGATCGTAGAAACCGTAACCCCAGGGATATGACCAAGGATAGATCAACCCACGATTGCGGAAACCGAAATTGTTGAACCCCGATCCACGGAAACCATTGCCTGAGCGAAGATTGGAGCCGCGAAATCCGCTGAAGGAATTAGTACGTCCAGAGAAGGAGGGCTGACGGGTGAACGATCGGCCTGAAAACGAACGACCTGAAAATGACCGGCCAGAAAGCGATTGACCAGAAAACGACCGCGGCGAACCAGAGAACCCTCGTGACATGCCGGACCCGGAATGCATACCGCCGAGGCCGCCACCAAAACTGCTATGGCCGGAGAAACCGCCGCCGTGTCCGCCTGATGCATGTCCGCCGCCGCCCCGCTGTGCCAAGACAGGCATCGCCGCCAGCAGGAGCGCGAACAGCGCAATTGAAGGCCAGCCACGCATAGGCCTATTATATGCCCGTTGCTTCGGGGCAAACGGGAAATTTCTGGGGAGTAATTCCGGACAACGAAAGCAGGACTTTGGGTAAGAATGAAGCAAACCTGCGGAACCGTAAAAAAAAAATCTCGAAACAGCGATCTTAAGCCCGCTATTTCTTTTTGTTCTTCCCCTTCTTGGACGGCACTTTTTTCGGCGCAGGTTTCGCCTTCGGCTTACTGGGCTTCTTGGCAGCCTTAGACTCAGCTTTCGCCGGCTTTGTCTCCTTCAGCGGCTTGCTATCCGATTTCTTCGCAACGACGGCCACAGGCGCGACCACTGGCACCGGCACGGCTGCCTTCCCTTTGCCTTTTCCTTTCACCGCTTCAGGCTTCTTCGCTGCCGCGGCAGCCGCAGCTTGAGCCTCAGCCGCCGCCTTGGCCGCGCGTCCCCGTCTCGGCGGTGGTGGTGGCGGGGGCGGCGGCGGTGCGAAAGGCTTCAGGAATTTCAAAGTCTCGGTCCGCGACCGCAGCTTCCCATCCAGCAACAGCATAAAAACATCATTTGCAATCTTCGGATACTCCGGCAGTTGCGGAGTAATCAAAAGCTCGGTCATCTCCGGCAACGGAATCTTCTGCTGAACCTGCCGCCACTTGGTCAAGAAGTTCTTAATCTTCTGTTCGACCGATTGCTGCTTCGCGGTTACTGCCAGAAACAGCACCATATCCGGCCGCGCCGTGGAAAGCAGTTGCCAAGTGCGCGAGGGCGTCGCCGCTTCCTTTCCCATCAACCGCTTAGCCAGTTCCTTGGCGTGATCTTCAATATCGCGCCAGGCTTCCACCAGATCTTTGCGCGGAATTTGCTTCTGGAGATCGGAGATATCTTTTTCGCTCAGCCGCGCCGTCAGAAAATACATCACGGCCGCTCCGGCATCGGGGGCATAGCCAAAATCCACCATCTGCTGGCGGGTCTTCATAAGCGCCGTCAGCCCGTTGCTATCGACTTTGCTGGTGTTCCAGCGGGGGTGCAGCACCTCCAGCCAGCCCTCTTTTTCCAGCATTTTGACCACGTTCAAGGGATCGTCTTCGTGGGCCAGAGCGGCGATTTCGTGGCCCACCGACGTCTTCAGAATGTGGTCGATGTAGTTACCCTCTTTAGCCGCGTTATACCGAGCCTGTGTGCGCTCCTCAATGGGCCAGTGGAAGCGCGCGGCAAAACGGGTGGCGCGGATGAGCCGCGAGGGATCTTCCAAAAATGAATAATTATGCAGAATGCGAATCAACTTCGATTCGATATCGGCCACGCCGTTGAACGGATCGAGCAGCAGTCCGCGCGAACCTTCGTTGAGCGATAGGGCCATGGCATTGACGGTAAAATCGCGCCGGCGCAAATCTTCGTGAATAGTCGCAGGGGTGACAATCGGCGGCTTACCCGTCTTTTCGTGGCGTTCCGTGCGCGCCATGCTGATCTCCGCGCGCACGTTTCCGGGGAGAACCAGAAAGAGCGTGCGAGCATCTTCATCGACGGCAGCAACCCGCACGCCCGCCTTCTCCAATTCCTTTTGCAGTTTGAAGGGATTGCCCTGGATAGTGAAGTCGAGGTCGCGAATGGTGAATCCGCTGATGATGTCGCGAATCGCGCCGCCGGTGAGATAAACGTTCATCCCCGCGGCGCGGGCTATGTCTTGCACCAGACTGACGCCCTTCAACTGATCCGGCGTCAACCGGATTTCCATCGTATAAATGTAATCAGCCATTCAAGTTCGAGCGGTGCTCAGACCGCGGTTTTGCAGGCACTTACCGCCGATTCCAGATACGCACAATATGTTTTCCACAGGATTTTCACAGGGGCTCTCGCTCCGCACAGACCGCATCGTCAGCCCCCTTCCGCAAGTGGCTTAATTCAAAGTAGTTAGACTGTGGATGATTCCTCTAGCAAGCTACAGAAAATAACACAACGTTTACATTTTGGCTACTGCCAAGGTGTATTCCGGGCGTTTTTCAGGAAAAAGTGCGAGAATCGCACTGCGGGTTTTGGGCTTCAGCTATCGGGCTTCGGCCTGATACTGCGCAAGAGTTTGCCCAAATTCCATTAGCCGGAAGATTGGCCGAAGCCCGAAAGCCAAAGCCCGAAGCCCGTCTTATGCCCTCTACCCACAAGAAAGTGATCGTCCGCAAGATGGACCGGGATTCCGTCTCCGGCTACGTGTCCCCGGCCCAATTCATCAACGAGGGCAAACTCGAACTGCTCAATACCGCCGGTACGGTCATCGCCATGGACCTGCGGGAAATCAAGGGTGTCTATTTCGTGCGCGAGTTCGGCGACTCCGAATCCCTCACCCGCAAAACCTTCACCTCGCGCCCGAGGTCCGAGGGACTGTGGGTCCGCCTGCGCTTCAAAGACAGCGAAATCCTCGAAGGCCTAATGCCCGCCGACCTGACTCAAACCACTCCCGAGGGATTTTTCGTCAACCCTCCCGACCAGCGCGCCAACACCCAGCGCATCTTCGTCCCGCGGACGGCTCTGGAATCGCTCACCGTACTCGCAGTCATCGGCGCGGCCCGCCGCCAGCGCCGCGCCACCGAGGATCAAAGGCAAGTACCCATGTTTGAGGAATGAAGAAGCCGGACTCGAACCCACGCTCGAACCCAGAAAGTCAGTTGCAATCGGCAAAAACTTAAGGTACCTTTTCTTCCCGCACAAGGATTGCATCTTTGTGCGATGAGAGCGATCGGGCCAATCCCTTCCTCCAGCCTCGCTTCGATCTCAGCGGGCGTAGCCACATCCCAGGCATCGAGGTGTCGTCATGCGAGGAAAGTCGTTTTCCGCCAGGCTGTTGTTTGCAATAGCGCTCTTAACTCTGACCGCTGTGTTCTTAACGGTGCCGCTCCTCGCCCAGGACGCGGACGACACAAAAGCCGCAGCCTCACCCGTCCCCCTGATCACTCAGCCGGTGGACGAACATCAGCTCACCGTGCTGAAGGGAAACGTGCATCCGCTGGCCCGCCCGCAATTCGACCTGGGCGCCGCCCCCGCCAGCCTGCCCATGCAGCGCATGCTGCTGGTGCTGAAGCGCAGCCCGCAGCAGGAATACGCGCTGCGCAAGCTGCTCGACGACCAGCAGGATAAGCGCTCGCCCAGCTACCACAAATGGCTCACGCCAGAACAATACGGCAAGCAGTTCGGCCCCACCGACTCCGACATGCAGGCCATCACCGGTTGGCTCCAGTCCCACGGCTTCCAACTCGGAGCTCCCACCAAAGGCCGCACCGTGCTGGAATTCTCCGGCTCCGCCAGCCAGGTGCAGGAAGCCTTCCACACCGCCATTCATAAATATGTAGTCAACGGCGAGCAGCATTGGGCCAACTCCACCGACCCGCAAATCCCCACAGCCTTAGCGCCCGCAGTCGCCGGAGTTCTCACCCTCCACAATTTCCTGAAGAAGCCCATGCTTCACATGTCTGAAAAGCCCGTGGCCGCCAAAGTTCACAAGGGAAAACGACCCGAAATCACGCTTAGCGACGGCACCCACGCTCTCGGTCCCTACGACTACGCCACGATTTATCACAGTCCAGCCTTTTCGGGAGGCGTCGATGGGGGAGATGAAACGATTGCCGTGGTTGGCCGCAGCAATCTTTTCAACGGCGGTCAGGATGTTGAGGATTTCGGCAACAGCTCCCTGTTCAGTTGCTGCGGCAGTTTTCAAATTATCCTGAATGGTCCAGATCCCGGAGATCTGGGCGGCGGCGACGAAGCCGAAGCCACTCTCGATACGACATGGGCCGGCGCAGTCGCTCCCTTTGCAACTGCGGATCTTGTCGTTTCCGCCTCCACCAACACCGCCGACGGAGTGGATCTCTCCGAGGTCTACATCGTCGAGAACAACCTGGCGGGAATCATGACCGAAAGCTTCGGCTCCTGCGAGGCCTTATCCACCGGTCAGTCTGGCACTGCCGCGCTAGCCGAGCAGGCCGCCGCCCAGGGCATCTCTTATTTCGTCTCCACCGGCGACAGCGGCGCGGAAGGCTGCGACAGCCCTGACACTGAAACCGTCGCCAGCGGCCCGGTTTCGGTCAACGTGCTCGCGTCCACCAACTTCAACACCGCGGTCGGCGGGACCATGTTCAATGAAAATGGGCAGGACGCCACCTACTGGAGCACAACCAACACCGGCATCGAAAGCGTCGTGTCTTACATTCCCGAAAATGTCTGGAATGAAAGCTGCAAGACCTGCACCGATCCTGCCATCTGGGCTGGCGGCGGCGGAGCCAGCATCTTTTCCAACGGCATAAAGCCCTCGTGGCAATCCGGCGTCACCGGCATCCCAGCCGACAACGCCCGTGACCTGCCCGACGTTTCCCTCACCGCAGCCGGTCACGATGCCTATATCTTGTGTCTCGAAGGCTCCTGCGTTCCTGACAGCTCCGGCAATTTCTTCATCTACCTGATTAGCGGCACTTCCGCTTCCACGCCGTCGTTCGCCGGAGTAATGGCCATGGTTGAACAACAAATGGCCGGCGCGCGCCAAGGCCTGGCCAACTACGTCCTCTATCGTCTGGCGGCCACGGAGAATTCCACGCTATCGACTTGCAACGGCTCCAGCACCACACTGCCGGCCGCCGCCTGCATCTTCAACGATGTTACCGTAGGCAATAACGCCGTGCCCGGCGAGCAGAACTACGGCTCAACCACCGCTCAATACCAGGCCGGCGTTGGGTACGATCTGGCGACGGGCCTTGGTTCCGTCAACATAACGAACCTGGTAAATCAGTGGAATAGCGTGAC
>Ga0209006_10000132_pt1 | contig 80811 bp, 71 predicted proteins | sample JacPin_JW_Ref_O2_FD_188567 | JGI IMG/M metagenome (GOLD analysis project Ga0209006, IMG submission 188567) | Forest soil microbial communities from Algoma, Ontario, Canada - Jack Pine, Ontario site 1_JW_Ref_O2 (SPAdes) (version 2) | ecosystem: Environmental > Terrestrial > Soil > Boreal... | reverse complement strand
ATTGCGCAGCCGAGTCTGGCCCAACGAGAGCTTTGGTGATTTCGATCAGGCTCTCAATATCGCCATCGGGAAGCTGCGGAGTGCCTTGGGGGACTCGGCTGAGAATCCACGATTCATCGAGACGCTTCCAAAACGTGGCTATCGTTTTATTGCGGAGGTGTCAGTTCTCGACGCAGGCGCCCGCCCAAAAAGACCGGAATCTTCGGCCGGAGATCTGCCTTGGTCACAAGAAAAGACGACAGAGCCGGGGCACAAGCTTGAAGACGCAGGGTTGGCGGTTGCATCCCAACGCCGTCTGTGGCCGACGCGCTGGATCATCGTCGCGTTGGCGCTCATCGTGAGTTTATCGATTCTCTCTGTTTCGCGATTTCGTTCGAGGGCCCCGGCTCCTACGGGCATCCGATCCCTAGCGGTGCTTCCGCTGGAAAATCTTTCTGGCGACGCTTCCCAGAATTACTTCGCGGACGGCATGACCGATGAGTTGATCACGGACTTGGCCCAGATCAGCGCTTTACGGGTAATCTCCCGTACCTCGGTAATGGCTTATAAAGGAGCGCGCAAGCCTCTGCCGCAGATCGCTCGCGAGCTGAACGTGGATGCCGTGATCGAAGGTACCGTGCTCCGTTCGGGCGACCAGGTCCGCATCACGGCGCAGTTGATCGAGGCCTCCACGGACAAGCACCTGTGGTCCCAGAGCTATGAGGGTGAGTTGCGGGATACCTTGGCGCTCCGGAACAGAGTCGCTAGCGCGATTGCAGATCAAATTCGGATCAGTTTGACTCCCCAGGAACAAGCTGCGCTGAAAAATGTAAAAGTTGTGAATCCAGAAGCTTACGAGTCCTATCTCAAAGGGCGCTACTTCTGGAACAAGCGAACGGCGGATGGCTTGAAGGTCGCCCTGGCCTATTTCACTCAGGCCATCGAAGAGGACCCGAAATATGCTCAAGCCTATTCTGGCTTAGCCGACACTTACACTTTATTGGGAGACTGGCAGTATGCGGTGATGACTCCCAAAGAGGCGCTCCCCAAAGCAAAGGCCGCGGCGCTGAAGGCTCTGGAACTGGACAGCGGGCTCGGCGAAGCTCACACCTCGCTGGCAGTCTGCCTGGATGGCTTCGACTGGGATTTCGACACTGCCGAGAAGGAATTCCAGCGGGCCATTGAGCTTAACCCTGGCTACGCGACCGCTCATCACTGGTACGCCTGGCACTTGAGTCACATTGGGCAAAACAAGGAAGCAATCGCAGAGATGAGGAAAGCGGAAGATCTGGATCCGCTGTCGCTCATCATCAAGACTGAGCTGGCAGAGCTACTTGTCCTAGCGCACTCCTATGACGAAGCGATACGACAGAGCCGCAAGACCATCGAAATGGATCCTAATTTTGCGCTCGCACATAACCAACTCGGCCAGGCATACTTCCAAAAACAGATGTACGAGCCGGCCATCGCAGAACTCGAAAAATCCGTCCAGCTTTCCGGGGGCAGCCCCGCATGCATAGCCAATCTTGCTCGCGCCTACGCCGCATCCGGCAGGAGGAGCGAAGCGGAAGTGCTGCTGAGCGATCTGAAGAAGCGCTCAAGTCCCAGCGCTTCTCTGGCTTCGCAGATTGCCATTGTATATGCTGCACTCGGGGACAGAGATCAAGCGATCGATTGGCTGGAAAAAGGTTACGAAGAACGATTCAACCCGGGCGTCCTGCTACGGCCGGGCCTCGATCCTCTCCGCTCCGACCCGCGATTCCAAGATCTTCTGCACCGCGTTGGCCTACCAGGATAAAAGCTGCCCCCTTTGTTTCCTTAGCGAGACCCTTTCAGAGCGATCGCGTGTTCGTAATGTAGGTCCAATGTCTAGCAGATAACTTCAAGATGGAACGAGTGTCGTGGTAGCGAGCATCATCGGAAGAACGCGGCACCGCCGAGCGCGTTCGGAGTGCCGCGTCTGCGTCTGTCGATTCTCTACCCCCGCCGATCTCGGAATTCTGGAATTACAGTGACTTCAAGAATGTCAGCAACTGACTTTTCTGCTCCGGAGTCATTGTTCGAAAGGCTTGCTGGGCTGTGCTCGCCTCCCCGCCGTGACGAAGAATCGCACTCTCGGGGGAGAGCGACTTCAGATCGTGCATGAGACGGGACTTCGCCCGCATGCCCCAAAGCGGCGGAGTGCGCAGCTTTGGCGCTGTGTCCTGCGGACCCACCTGCACGATGCCATCGCCCGTTCCCACGTCGTGCAGCAAGAAATCGCCGTAGGGGTGGATGATCTTGTCACCCAAAGCATCGGGTACAGTAAAGGTTCCACCATTCAGAACCGTCCCGGGCGGCACCGTCCGCATCGTCTTCACGTGGCAAGTGCTGCAACCCGCGTTGTCAAATAGGGTTTCGCCCGCGATCACGTCGGGCGTGCCCACCAGCGTCAGGTCGCGCGGTGGTACCTGGGTGCCGCGAATGAATTGAGTGAAGTGTTGGAGGCCGGTCAAGCCGGTCTGATCGGCAGTATCTTCAGGGCTAGTGGTGTCGGTGTTACAGACCTGAGTGACATTTGTCGGGCGCAGGACATTGGTAATACCCATCTCGTTCAAATAGGCATCGGCCGCGAACGACATCACACTGCCATGCTGGTCCTTCCAGCCGAAGCGCCCGATGCGGGTCACGCCCGGCGCCTCAAAAATGGGCGCTTCCACGGTCTCACCGTGGATCAGTCCGTTACTCTTTCCCGGTTGCTGGTTGGCGATCTCCCGCAGAGTGGTGTCGTCGACCGCTTCGACAAAACCGTCTCCCAGTGTGTTAAGCGCCGCCCGCAGAGTTCGAATGTTTTCCGTCGGCGGGAGGTGTTCCTCGGCTTGAGGACAGATGGCGCGATCGTTGATGATGGAGCGGCCCGTAATCGTGTTCTGCCCCTCGTTAATGATGATCGTCGGGTTCACGAAATTGCCGTTCGCGTCATTGTGCCCGGCGCGAACTTCTGTCATCTGGCTAGGTCCCCCGGTCACCGGATTCTGGTGGCAATCGGCACAAGAGGTGGCATTGTAAACGGGGCCAAGCCCGGTGTCGTTCCCTTCTCTTGCCTCAAAGTTTTGCTGATCAAGGGCGAACGTGTCGGGGACGAAACCAGCGATCACCGGTTCGGGGATGCCGTTACTGACGCTCTGGGAGCCGGGGTTATTCGCCAACAATGGGGTCGCGAAGGCGGCGGGCGCATCCACCAACGACTGCCGTGCGATTGCGCCTACGGTGAGAACTGTGCCCGCCAGCAGGCAGGCATAGGGTGCGATTTTTCTGGGCTTCATAGGAAAACTCCTCTAGTGCAGGTTGTCACCTGAACTTGTGCGCTGGAAAAGGTCACACGACAGGCATACCGGTTCGCGGTTTGCGGCGAACCGGCCCGCTGCCGCCGAAGATTGAAGAAACGCGAACAGCCTCCTTCTCATTGAACAAGAACTGACAAGAAGGCCGATCTATTCCCAAGTTGCAAAAGAAAAGTGTGGATAAGTTAGACGCAAGTCGTCGACGACCTTTATGCGCTCGTCGATGTCCGCTGCTCGCGCGCACACCACGCGCTCCTCACTAGACCTAGCATTCAAGCAAACCGCCCAGAATTTCGCCGGTCTCTTCCGACATAATCAGTTTTGAGTGGCATCCGGGGAACTGCGGCAGCTACACCAAGATATAATCGCCAATCTGTTGCCCAGGAGATCATTGATGCCGCAAGTGATTCGTTCGCCGAAGATCTATGACGTGTGCATCATCGGATCAGGCGCTGCCGGCGGCGCCGCAGCCAAGGTGCTTACCGAGGGCGGAGTCAGCGTGGTGATGCTCGAAGCGGGCCCGCCGCTCGACCCGGCGAAGGACTTCAAGGAGCATCTTTGGCCCTACGATCTTCCCCACCGTGGTGGTGGCGTGGGCGGTAAGCTGCGGGGCGAGGAGGCGGACGAATTCATGGCGCCAAACGGTGCCTGGGAAATTGACGGCGAACCCTATGTGTTGGCGCCGGGGTCCACGTTTCGCTGGTTCCGTTCGCGGATTATCGGTGGACGCACCAATCACTGGGGCAGAGTGGCGCTGCGCTTCTCTCCGATGGATTTCAAACCCCGTTCCAGAGACGGCATGGGCGACGACTGGCCGATTACCTATGAGGAACTGGCTCCTTACTACGACAAGGTCGAGTCCTACATTGGGGTTTTCGGAACCAGGGAAAACATTCCGAGTGCTCCGGACGGTATTTTCCAGCCGCCGCCCAAGCCCCGTTGCACAGAAACGATCCTCAAAAAAGCCTGCGACAAGGTGAACGTTCTTTGCGTGGCAGCGCGCATGGCCATCCTCACGCAGCCGCTGAACGGACGACCCGCGTGCCACTACTGCGGTCAATGCAGCCGTGGATGCAAGTCGGCGTCGAACTTCAGCTCCAGCCAGGTACTGATTCCACCGGCGCTAGCCACCGGCCGTCTGACGGTGGTCCCCAACGCGATGGCGCGGGAAATCATCGTGGGCAAGGACGGCAAGGCCGAGGCGGTTTCCTACGTCGACCGGACCACAAAGGAGGAAAAGCAGGTGCGTGCCCGAAGCTTTGTGGTCGCGGCCAGCACCTGCGAATCAGCGCGTCTGCTGCTGAATTCGCGCTCCCCATTGTTCCCCCAGGGATTGGCCAACTCCTCAGGAGTGGTGGGGCGAAACTTGATGGATAGTGTTGGGAGTTGGGGCTCGGGTTACTTTCCTCAGTTGGAGAAAATGCCGCCTCACAACCACGACGGCAGTGGCGGAAATTATCTGCCTCATGTGTATATGCCTTGGTGGAAATTCGATCGCAAGAACGACTTCCTACGCGGTTATCACATTGAGCCAGGCGGCGGCCGCTTCATGCCAGTGGTGCAGCAGTTCGACGACGTGTGTGACCACGTCGAAGGCTATGGCGCCTCCCTGAAGCAAAGCTGCCACCGCTCTTATGGAGCTACGATCGGCATGGAAGCACTAGGAGAGATGATTCCCAACGAAAATACCTATTGCGAAATCGATCCCAGTGTTGTTGATGAGTGGGGCATTCCAGTACTCCGTTTTCATTGGCGGGCGGGCGAGAACGAAATAAAAATGGCGAAAGATATGCAGCAGACGTTTCGCGCCATCGTCGAAGCAGGAGGCGGCACCTACTCGACTGACGTCACTACCGACGGCCCAACCCCTTACGGCCTCTATGACGGTGGCACGGCGATTCACGAATCCGGTACGGTTCGCATGGGCGACAATCCCAAGAGCTCGGCCCTGAACAAGTATTGCCAGGCCCATGACGTGAAAAATCTATTCGTCACCGACGCGGGCGCATTTGTAACTAGCCCTGACAAGAACCCGACGCTTTCCATCCTGGCACTATCCTGGAGGGCGTCGGAAAATCTCCTGGAGCAAGCGAAGCGAGGCAGTCTGTAGTAGCAGGAACTTGACGGGGAATCCGAGGCGCGCCACTCATGTCCATTTCGCGCCGGACCTTATCAAATCGCTCGGCCTTACGGTCGCGGCCGGGTCCATGTTGCGTATGGTTCCGCTCGCACGGCAGAAACAGGCTCAGCGCACGGTGAGCGCGGATAAAACCCATCTTCCTCCGGAGAATCCACGCCCAAATTTTTCCCCGAGCATCCGTACCAAACACTGCGACCCGACTTACAGACCTGAAGTCTGGTAGCGCAGAACTGACAGGGCCAAGCGGTATTCATATCCGGCCTGCGCATTTCCAATTTCGGCCTGGGTCTGCTGTAACTGCGCCTGGCTGAGTTCTACGATTGAGCTGAGACCGAGCTTGTATCGAGTCTGGGCAAGATCGAGCGCCTGGTTCGCCTGCGCCAACAACTGCTCACTCACATTCACGCGGTCGAATGCCGTGCTTGCCGCCAGCCAGCTCGTGCGTACATCTCGCGAGATCCGATTTCGAAGGTCCATCAGACGTTCCCGGGTAGCCTGAGTGCGCAAATCCGATTCGCGGGACTTCGCTGAAAAGAGGAAACCATTAAAGATCGGAATCTGCACGTTCACGCCAACGGCAGCGTAAGGTCCATAAATAACATCATCGCGTACAGGAGAATCTCCAAACGCCCCGAGAGCACTGATCGCGGGATACATCTGGTCATGGTCCGCCCTGTGCACTTTCTCATCAGATTCCGACTGAAATTCCAGCGCAAGAATTTCGGGGCGCTTGGCAAACGCTTCGGCGATCAACGGATCCACCTCGACTGGCGGTGGGGCCAACGGCTCCGCATCGTTGACCAGCTCGAATGTTTCAAGAGCGGGATATCCCAAAATCGCCGAAAGGGCCGCCATGGAAGCCTTGTCATTATTTAGCGCATCCAGGTAGAGAAGCTTGGCCTGCGCCAGGTTCACGTTGGCGAAGCTCAAGTCCAGGTCTGACCTTAATTTGCTCTTGGTGAGCGCGGAAACCTGGTCCGACAACAACTGCCGCGAGGCGACGGTCTGCTCTGCCACCTGCAGCACAGCGTGCGTCTGAAGGCTGTTGTAAAAGGCCTGGTCAACGGCCAACAAAACATCTTGTTTCGTAGCGGCCGCGCTCTGTTCGTCGGCTCGTGCCTGAAGGCGAGCGCCGGCTACCAGATTCGTGGTGTGTCCGAAATCGGTGATGAGTTGGCTGACCGTGACACCGCCCGCCGCCCGCGTGTAGACGCTGGGATTATTCAAGAACCCAGCGGTGATGCGGCTATTTTCGCGGGCATCGACTGCCGTCAGGTTGCCGTAGGCTTGTGGCCAGAGATTCGAACGCACTTCCCGCGTCACCTGCCCTGAAGCCAATGCATTCAGCCGAGCGACGGAGATTGCTGGATTGTTTTTGAGTGCGAGGGCTTCAGCGTCCTTCACGCTGAGCCGTGTCACATTCGAGGACGGCGAGCCCGGCACGAGCGGTACCGACTGCGCCAGCCCTCGCATTGAGAGCGTGTGGGTTGAGAGCGCGAGAGCGCCCAACAGAAACACCAGTCTCCATGTCATGCCGGCTGTTCCTCCTTTTTCCCGTTCTTCGTATCCTCATCTCTGCCGTGAACCATCCGATAAACCGCGGGTACGAGGAAAACTGTGACGACCACCGAAACCGCGAGCCCGCCGATCACAGCGCGCGCCAGAGGGGCGTATTGCTCGCTGCCCGTCTCCAGGCCCAGCGCCATTGGCAGCATCCCCAACAAAGTCGCCAGCGAGGTCATAAGAATCGGACGCAGCCTGATCTTGCACGCCCGCACCAGCGCCACCTGCAGCGCGAAGCCCTCCTTGCGCAGCTGCCGCACAAACTCGACGATCAAGATGCTGTTGGAAACGACGATGCCAGTCATCATGATCACGCCCATGAGCGACATGATGTTGAAGGTGCTGTGGGTCAACCAAAGAATCAACACGACCCCCGACAATCCCGGGGGAATCGCAACCAGAATGATGAGCGGGTCGATGAAAGAAGCGAATTGTGCCATCAGAACCAGGTAGACCAGCACAATCGCCAGCACCAGACCGATGGAAAAGCGCTTGAACGATTCGTCCATGCCTACGACCGATCCGAGCACCTCGACCCGGATGTTTTCCGGCAACGTCAGGTGGCTGACGATGTCGTTGACCTCGCGATTGATTCCGCCTAAGGCCTCGCCCGTGGGCATCACATAGATGTCGATGACGCGTTGCAGCTGATAATGGTCGACCTCGGTCGGCGTGTTCATCGTCGTTATATCGGCCACGGATTGCAGGGGCGTGTAATTCTTGATATTCGGAGCTCGTAGAGGGATTTGTTTGAAATCCTCCATGCTCATGTTCGCAATCTGCTTATCGAAGTACTGCACAGTGAGCATGTAATTGTTTCCCGTCTTGGGATCGATCCAGTAGCTCGGTTCGATCATGCCGTTCGAAGTCAGCGCGGTGATTACGTTGTCCACCACCTGTTTAGGTGTCAGTCCAATCAGGCTGGCGCGTTCACGATCGATGTTCAGCTGCAGTCCGGGATAAAGAAGATTTTGCGGAATCAGCACGCTACTCACGCCCTTGCGGCTTCGGATCTGTTTGGCAATATTCGCCGCCACTTGATAAGCGCCGTCGAGATCGTTGCCTCTCACTTGCACATCGATAGGCGCCGGTAACCCCAAGTTGATTACCGCATCGACCAATCCGCCCGCTTGAAAATATGTATCCAGTTCCGGCAGGTCTTCCGCCAGTTTGCGGCGAACGCGCCGCATGTACTCGTAGCTGCCGAACTTGTGGTCTTCCTTCAAGCTCACCTGGACGAATGCAGTATCCATGGACGAGTTGCTGGTGTAGATGGCGGAAAGATCGGGGGTGATCCCGATATTGGACACGATCATGTCGAGGTCGTGGGGGCCGATCACCTGATGAATGTCGTTCTCGACGCGCGCGATGTATTGATTCGTGACCTCGATGCGGGAACCGCTCGGCGCCTTGATGTTGATCACGAACTGGCCCGGATCGGTGCGAGGAAAGTAGGCTGTCCCCACGAATGGGAAAATTCCCGCCAGCACCAAGGCGATGCCACCGGCAATCCACGCTACGGTTCTCCCCGGCCGAGCCAGAGCCCGGGTCACCCAACGTTCGTAAAGATCCAAGAGCTTCTGAAAGCGCTCATTAAACCGATCAATAAACCTGCGGAAAAGCGATCGCGATGCGGACTTGTTCTCTGACTCGCCTTTCATCTCCTTCTCGACGTCCTCTACATGAAGGAAGTGCGCGCAATAGAGCGGCACCACCGTCATGGCAAAGACATACGAGGCAAAAATAGACAGAACTACACCCAGAGCGAGGTCGATAAACAAATAGCGGCTGACGCCATAAAACAACGTTACCGGGAAAAACACGATCGAGGTGGTAGACGTGGCCGCCAGCACTGCCAGCGAGACTTCCATCCCTCCCTTTTCGGCGGCCACTCCTGGAGCTTCGCCGATTTCCATGTAACGAAAAATGTTTTCGAGCACCACCACCGAATCGTCGATCAACCGTGAAAAAGCCAGTGCCAAACCGCTCAGGAGCATCACGTTGATCGACCCACCCATGGCATTCATGAGCAGAAAACACACCAAAGCGGAAAGAGGAATCGACAGCAGTACAGCAACCGTGGCGCGAGGGCTACCCAGAAAAATGAGAATCATGATGCCCGTCAGCAGCAGGCCGATTCCGCCTTCCTTCATCACATTCTTGATGGCGCTCTTGACAAAGATGGACTGGTCAAAAACAACCGCCGTCTTGAGAGATTTCGGAATGTCCAGCAGGTTTTTTATCGCCGCTTTGATTCCGTTCACAATCGTGATGGTATTGCTGTCGCCACCTTGCTTTAGGACAGGGATGTAAACCGACTGCTGTCCGTCGATACGGACGATGTTGGTCTGAATCGCGCCCGAGTCTTTGGCCTCACCTACATCGGCAACCATCACCGACGCATTGCCCACGGTCTTCAGCGGTATACGGTTGATCTCCTCTACGTCGGGTAATTGCGCATTGGCATAGATGTTGTAATCTCGGGGACCGATCCGGACATCCCCAGCGGGAAGAATCAGGTTGGAATCATTCACCGCGTGAACCACATCCATCAGGCTAAGCTGGTGCGCCTCCAGTTTGACCGGGTCCACATAAACCATAATCTGGCGATAACGCCCGCCAAAAGGCTGCGGCACAGAAGCGCCGGATACGTTCGCAATCTGGTTGCGAACCTGGAATTGTGCCAGATCCTTCAGCCGCGTTTCGTTGAGGCCTTCCCCTTTCAGAGTTACCAGACAGACCGGAAGGCTCGAAGCATCGAACTTGAGTACCACCGGTGGCAATGTCCCTGGAGGCAGGCGCCGAAGGTCCGCCATCGCCAGATTTGCGATATTGCTGAGAGCCGCATTGGCATCGCTGCCCGGCTTGAAGTAAATCTTAATCAGGCTCACGCCCGTAAGAGACCGCGACTCGATGTGGTCGATGTTGCTGCCCAAGGTGAAGAAACGCTCGAAGGTGTCGGTAATGTCGGCCTCGACTTGCTCTGGCGGCATTCCCGAGTAGAAGGTCGCAACCACGACTACCGGAATCTTGATCTGCGGGAACAAATCCACCGGCATCCGCGCCACCGTCGTCACACCGACCACGGCGATCACCAGACAAAGCATGATTATGAAGAACGGGTTCTTCAGGGCGAATCTCGGCATTACTTTCGCTCTCCCGTCTGGACTTCTCCCGCACCTGCAGGCGCTGACTCCAACTTGGGCATCACCACCTCGCCGATCGCATAGTCGGACTGACCGGCGCTGATCACTCGGTCCTTTTCTGAGAGACCGTGAACGATCTCCACGGTGGTCGAGGTTTGCTCTCCTAATTCAACGTTCCGCTTCTGCACGCGACTCTGATCGTCCACGACCAGCACGTAATGGTCATTTTCGTTGCCTTCCTGAACTACAGCCTGGACGGGAACCGTTAACGCCCCCCTGTTTCCCTGCAACGCAAGCTTCACCTGGGCGTACATGCCTGCGGTCAGGGTGTCTTGCGGATTCTCCACGTCAATCTCCGTGTGCATGGTTCGGGTCTCGTCATTGACTGCGTCAGCGAAGCGGGACACGCGACCCTGGAAGTCTCGATTCAAATCGAGAACATGGACCTGCACTATGCTGCCCAAATGGATCATCGGTACGGCGGATTCGGGAACTGGGATCTCCAACCGAAACAGGGACCACTCCGCGAGTTGCACCACGGGCTGCGATTGCGTCTCAGATGAGGTTCCGGCTGAGATTAAGGCGCCGGTATCGACATACCGTTTGGTGACCACACCTGCGAAAGGAGCCGTGATGTGCGAATAAGCCTGCAACGCCGAAAGGCGATCAAGCGTGGCTTGCGCCATCCCAAGTTGGTTTTGCGACTCAGCCAGAGCCGCTCGAGCGCTATTGATCTGCGCCTCGGTCTCTTTATCTTTTGCCATCGAATCGTCCAGTTCCTGCTCGGCGACCAGACCCGGCCGCTCCTCTGACGCTTGCTTGAGCCGCGTATAGGCCGCGTGGTAAGCAGTGTGCGTGGACTCGGCCCGCTCGATTTCGCTCTGAGCGCGGCGAATCGCATCTTGACTGCGACCGATGTCCGATTTTGCGCCCATGACCTGCGCATTCAGCTCGGGAACCTCCAAAATGGCTAGCTCCTGCCCGGCTCGAACCTTGTCCCCCACATCCACAAGAATATGGCGGATGTAGCCCGCTACCTTGGCGTGAACATCGACCTGCTGGAAGGGACGGAATTCACCCGTAAGAGTAATGACGTTTTCGAGTGGAGCGCGTGCGACCAATACCACCGGGGCGAGCCGTTGCGCTGGTTTGTCGGCCCCGTCGACATTCGCGTCACCCAGCAAACGCTTCATCATCAGCGTGGCCGTAACAACTACGGTTAGGACTACAACCGCTCCAATCACTATGTATCTGCGTTGCCGGGTCATTTTCTCGCTCCAAGTCTGCACGCCTGAGAGTGGTAAGGAAATCCTTGCCCCTGCAGGACCGGGGAACCCAAGATGGAGGGTAAGATTCACACACGCTACCGCCGGTTGCGGCGAAACGCAGCAAGAATCATCCCGTCCACTTAACGCGGGGCCAGTACATCGGGCCATAATACCGCTTCCACCAGACTTGCTCAGTTTCGAACTCCCAAGGCCTGGCGCAGTTACTGCAAAGTCAACTCGTCGCAATCAGCGATTGACTTGGAGTTCAGTTGGAATGACCAGCTTTTGACAACCGGGAAACAAAGGTCAGCAGGAGGGAGGCGGTCGATTATGGAGATTTTCTTCGAGACGAAGAGTCGGAAGGGGCGGGCCGGTTGGCGCCACACGAGCATAGAACGCGGGAGCCTGCGACACCACCACCTTGGCCACTGGGGCGGCCCAACGAACCGCATCGCGATCCATGTGCTGCCGCATAGCCTGTGGCGAGTTGGACTGAACCTCTATCGAGTGGGAAGTTGTACCGGGGAAAGTTCGTGTCGCCAGCGTTAGCACGAGAGAAAACATGACAACGCAGAAGAACGCCAAGCGCCACCATGGTACGGAACGAACCGCAATCTCTCTTTTTCCGGCCTTCTCCACTATAACCTCCAACTTATTATACAGACCACGCACCTGAAAGCAATCTCGTCGCAAACAATCGCATCGATCGAGTCCCCTTGCGAAGGTTCGATCTCGCTGACGCCAAGGGATCGCGCCGCGCCACACGGAGGAAGCGTATCCACGCTGCAAGAACGTGATCGCCTGGCCTGGCGGCGAATGAACACGACACTTACAACAAAAAGATGTCGCACCGTTCAATTCTTGAATCTATTCCGATCGTCTCGGTTTTGGACCGCCAGCGAATTTACAAGCGCCTATCGACATCGTGTCAGTTAGGATCGACCCTACCATCTCGGGGTCACATCCGACACTTCGTCCGGTGAACCGTAACCGCGACGATAGGCTTGGCCGCAGATTTCGTACGGCTTCAAGTCCGTCGAACCCCACTGACTGGAGGCAGGCGGCATACGGCAAGAACAGTACAGGATCCACCCTAAGGCGCCGTGCGCGGTGAGCGGGATCAGGTACGATCCGTTGCGATACGGGCTGAAACTCGGTAAATATCGAGTGCGGCACTTCGGGCATTCGACGCAATGACGAACACGAGACATGAAGATTGAAACCACCGTTTGATCGCAACCAGTGTGGCGCGTCAGAAATATCGGCTATTGCGAATGCTCACTCGGCTTCACGATTTCGTTGATAGGGTGGAGCTTTGCTCCGAAAAGCTGTCGCACGATAAATGTCACCCTGAATGACGTATTACCGGCTCTAGCACCACAGCCCTGCGAGTCGGTGACAGCCTGAAGTGAGCGCATACGTCCTCCCCAGTGCTACTCAGTAAAGCTGCAACTCGCTCTTTCCTTGCACCTGCAGGCCGATCTCAGCGTTGCTCGACCCTGACAACGAATGTCCGATCCAAAACGTGTGGCGTGCCGTTTATTCCGCCCCACGAGTTCTTGTTCTTGAGCGTGCTTGCCGTCACGTTTGGAGAAATAAACCGAACCGAGACCGGCACATATCCAGATGCATTCGCATCACCACAACCACCGGGATTTTAGGGATGAACTACATTCCGCCTGGGATAATGCGGCGGTCGTACAACAGCGAACGGCGTGTATACACGATTAGGAGCTGCATTGTGATTCCCTCTGACGTGGTTGCTCCGCAGAAATGCTGCGCGTCTACCAGAAAAGGAATTCCGCCAGTTAGGAATCTACGAAAAAGGGGATAAAGCTTCAGGTTGACAGGTGTCTCCCTAACATACATACTGGTCGGTATGATGGATGCAACAGCCAGGTAGGATGACCGCATCATAAGGAGTTCGGATCGGACTAAACTCTGTGCTGAAGGGGATAGGTAATGGGCCGAAGGACACTCAAGACCATCGCATTAGGAAGCTCGGTGCTCGTTCTCGCACTGGGCGCGATCTCGCCAATGCAAGCGCAATCCAAAACTCCGTATCCCAGCATGGCCGCGCTTGACCGCTACCTGATGCCGGATCGAAATGCCGAAATAGCCCTGGCTCGAAGCGCGGCTCCGGACTCCATCTCCCACGACGCCAAGATTCTGGTTCTTGGACCACACGGCTATGAAACCGCCGTCGAAGGCAAGAATGGTTTCGTATGCGCCGTGGAGCGAGGGTGGATGGCTCCGTTCGATAATCCGGAATTTTGGAACCCCAAAATTCGAGGCCCCCTCTGTTTCAATCCGCCCGCGGTGCGTTCCATGCTTCCCATGACTTACAAAAGGACCGAGATGGTATTGGCGGGTCAATCCAAAGCTCAGGTCATGGAAGGAATCGCGACCTTTGCCAAGAAGGAGCTGCCGCCTCTCGAGCCTGGTGCTTTCACCTACATGATGTCGAAGCAAGCCTATCTCACGGATGCCGGCGGCCACAACATCGCCCATTTGATGTTCTACACCCCAGTCATGGACGGCGGGGTTTGGGGCGCGGATCTCCCCAAGTCTCCCGTCATGCTGAATCCTCAGTTCGCCCTGGAAGGCATCGACGTATTCATGGTTCTTACCGGCGTGTGGTCGGATGGAACGCTAGCCCCGGTCAATAATTGACCGCGCGCGAAGGTTGGGGATTTCGCAATTGCCGGCAACGATGAAGACAGCTACGGAAGTCTCGTCGAATCGCGATGCGCCGGATGTTGAAGTGGTCGTCAAGGTTGCGCACGATGAACTGCCAGGGTTAGCGAGTAAGTAGCTTCCCGAGCCCTGCGTGCAGCGTTCCTCGAAGTAGGGAAAAAGGAGTTGCAATCGTGATGGGACTGTCACCGCGACTACAAATTGCCACGAAAGGAGCGGCTCCTCGGATGCAGGCGCGGAACCAGCCGTCGCCGAGGGTTGCCATCAAGGTGAAGGGAAAGATCCTCTTCATCAATCTCAGGGATGTGGTTTCCGTTCAGGCGGAAGGAGATTATGTATCGCTGCAGCGGAGCGGGAATTCCTATCTGGTCCGCGAGTTAATTTCAGCGGTGGCCGAGCAACTTGAGCCGCAAGGATTCATTCGGATCCATCGCTCGATTCTGGTGAACACTTCTTTTGTGGAAGAGATCAGGCCTTATCCGACGGGCGAATATGGTCTTCGGCTGACAGGTGGGAAGGAATACACTGTCACCCGCACCTATAAGAAGAATCTCAAATCCCTCGCGGAATTCTGGATTGGCGCCGGCGGGTTCTTCCACGACGGACAGCGGTCGTCCCAGCGTGAACAGGCAACGAATTCCTCCGTTCCCAGGCCAGGTTTCGCGCCATCATGGTAACCGGCGTGCATGCCCGGAAGTCTCTACGGGCTCAACAAAAGGGCGGCTATCCGCGAGCTGCCGCTCGCGTCCGGCCTCGTGCTGGGCGTAGCGACTCGAGGTGACCGCTCACCCTTCTTTGGCCTGATTGCATCGTCCGTGCATCCTGTGAATTTTTGGTTAAAACCACGTAACCCTCGTAGGTCGCGATCAGGAAGGTAGCCGTTTCATTCGCGTCTATATCATTGCGCACTAACCCGCGTTTCTGTCCTTCACGCAATGCCCCCGCCACGGCGTCATGCCAGTCCCTAAAAAGTCTCGCCGTCCTTCTGCGGAATCCCTCATCCAGACCTGACATCTCTTGAGACAAGTTGAGCAAGGGGCAGCCCCGCCGAACGTCTTCTCTTTTCAGCGATTCGGACTGAACAATGCGAACCAGGGCGTCGATGGGGTCCTTGGCATTCCGTAAAGGCTGCACCCACTTCTGGTGAAGGTCAGTCGTCATGACCTCGTCCAGCACCGCATACCCGAGGGCCTCCTTGTCGTCAAAGTGGTAGTACAGCGCGCCTTTGGTGACGCCCGCTGCCGCCAGGATCGCATCCATGTCAGCGCCCCGAAAGCCAGAGCGGTAAATCTCTTGGAAGGCAGCCTGCAACAGTATCTCTCGTGTGCGCTCTGAGTTCCGCGACATCGCCCGCGTGGCTCGCGATCGTTTTCTAACAGCGGACATACCAATTAGTATGCACGTTCACGCGGGCAGGTGTCGAGCCGAACATTTTTGTGCTCTGCCGGGGCGGGCCAAATCACCAGGCAAATCGAATTGACAATCGTACTGCAACCGTATGGCTATTCCGTATGCTCTCTTGCGTTTTCCTGAGTTTTCCGCGATGTTTGCATTCGACTTGGCGGGGTTAAATCGGCGGCCTTCAAAAGGACACGGATGCTGATCCCAGCGCCCTTTCGATGCTCGCGCTTAATGTTCGAAGCACGGGGAGAGTGCGCCTCCAGACCAGAGTGGATAAGAACGAAAGGCAGGCCAACTAAACAGTCGGCCTGCCTTTGCGTCGTTTCTGGGCGACAGGTCTCTATGGATTGAGGTCGTTCGCCAGGGCTTTGGTCAGGTCTCCATTCGGGTCGTCGTCCTTCACCGCCCAAACGTAGCCGCCACCTAAGCCGTAGGTTTTGATGTAGTTGACTTTGCATTGCACCGATTGAGCATTGTCATAGCTAAATGCAGTGCTAGTGGTTGCGTTGAACATACGGGCCGCGCAGCGAGTAGCATCGTAGCTGGGCGTGAACCCGTTGTTCAGCAGATTTACGATGGTCCCGTAGGTCGCCAAGCCGTCTGTCAACAGGAAGTCGCATCCCGCAGTCGGACCGGACTGGTTGTCACCCGTCGGGCAATTTCCCACACCGTTGGCATTAGGAACAGGTGAAGTTCCATTCGGAGTCGTGGTTCCGGTCGGATCCGTAACCCCGGTTGCGTTCTGGTACATCCCCCCGTTCGTCGAGGTCAGACCTCCGGCCCAACCCGCACCATAGAGCGGGAAGCCCATGGTGTACTTGGCCGCTGTTGCGCCGTGCGCCAGGTAGTACTGCACGGTTGCGTCGATCGTGTCACCTTTTCCGTACAGCGGACTGGCAGTTTCGTCGTACAGCGGAGACGCGTCATTGGTGGCATTGGACCAGTCTCCGGCGTAGTTATAGCCGTCGACATTCATGTAATCCAACACCGCATTCAGCCCCGCGATGTTGATCGTGTCATAACCACCGTCGTTGCCCGAGTCCGCGGCCGCGCCCGGGGTGGACGGACCGGCAGCCAAATCAGCCAAGACAAGATACGTCTTGCCGGTCGTTCCCGACAACGTGGTCAGCTCGTTGCGGAACTCGGTCATGAACGCTGTGAAGTTGGCTGTATCATTTGCGTTCGGGAACTCCCAGTCGATGTCGAAGCCATCGAAGAGAGTGCCGGTAGAAACACCCGAGGCAATATTGCCCTGGATGAACATGTTGACGCACGAACCGACGAACGCCTGGCGTTGAGCCTCCGTGCTGGCTGCGAGATCGAAGAGCTGGTTGTAGGTGGGCGGATTCCATCCGCCGATCGAGATCAACACTTTCAGGTTGGGATGGAGCTGCTTGAGTTGCACGAGCGCACCAAAGTTGCCCTGCAGCGGGGCCACGGCCGGAGTTGCGCCAGGCACCTGCGGGACGACCTTCTGGTAATCGGCATAAGTGTCGGCGAGCGCGCAATTCACGTTGCTGCCGTTCGCGACCGGCTTGGCAAAGGCATAAATGAGATGCGTGAGGACGCCGGCTACGCCATTATTCTGCAAGTCCGCAACGTTCGCGTTGGCGTAGTAAGTGCCCCACTCTTCATACCATCCGCCCACAAAGAGATTGCTGAGCGCCGATGTCTCCACACTGACCGTCGTTGCAGACGATGAGCCCGCATAGTCGGTGGCGGTCAGCGAGAAGGTGTAACTGGTCGAAGGCGTCAGCCCGCCCTCAGTATCCGACGTCGCGCTGGTGGTTAGAGTCGAAGGCCCTCCCGTGACCGAGTAACTGATACTGCAGCCAGTGGGAGGACTGACCGCGTTCCAACTCAAGTTGGTGCTGGAATCGGTGGTGCCAGAAGCCGCTAATCCCGTCGGAGCGCTGGGCTTGGTGGTGCACGAGCTAGCCAAAGTTGTGACGTTCACCGCGGAACTCGCGGCTGATGTACCGGCCGCGTCCGTCGCTTCCACTGTGAAACTGTAGGTGGTCGATGGGTTGAGACCAGTTACGGCATCGGATGTCGTGGTCGGGGTTGCGATCACGGTTGAACTCTGCTGGACCTTATAGCTCACACTGCATCCTGCGGGGGGAGTGACCGCGTTCCAGTTCAGGTTTGTGCTGGAGCTGGTCGTCCCGGATGCCGCTAATCCAGTCGGAATAGCTGGTGCGGACGAGCAAGTCGAACAAGGGCCAGTCGCGGTCCAAGGCTCGCCCGTGCCAGCTCCGCCGTTGTTGGTCGTCGGATTTTGGTTCTGTGTCCAGAAATTGGCAACATAGTTTTCTCCGCCCACGCTGGCCGTCATGCCTGCGGTGTAAGTCGCAGTGGCGCTCCATGGCGTATCGCATGTGCCGCCGCTGTTTGCCAGCGTCGTCACCGAGAGTGTCGAACTTGCGGGAGAGGTTCCGGCCGCGTCCGTCGCCTCAACCGTAAAGCTGTAAGAGGTCGAAGCGGAAAGACCGCTCACCGCGAAGGACGTGCCGCTGGGGGTTCCAATCGAAGTTCCGTTCTGCAACACCGTGTAGCTGCTGATCGTGCAGTTCGCGGGAGGAGCGTCCGCCGTCCAACTCAGGTTCGTGCCGGAGCTGGTGGTCCCAGATGCCGCCAACCCCGTTGGCGCACTGGGCTTGGCGGTGCAACTATTCGCTAGGGTTGTCACATTCACGGCCGAGCTCGCCGATGATGTGCCGTCTGCGTCCGTAGCCTCAACCGTGAAGCTGTACGCGGTCGAAGCGGAAAGTCCGGTGACGGCAAATGATGTGCCGGTTGCGGTTCCGATCGAAGTTCCGTTCTTCAATACGGTGTAGGTGCTGATCGTGCAATTCGCCGGAGGTGTGTCCGCTGTCCAGCTCAGATTAGTCCCAGAGCTGGTTGTGCCGGATGCCGTCAATCCCGTTGGCGCGCTGGGCACGGTTGTGCAACTGCCACCGCTTCCGCCGGTTCCGCTGAGAGCAGAAGTTTGCGGGCTATTGGAGGCGTTGTCGGTCACCGTCAGAGTGCCGGTAGCCGCGCCCTGAGCAGTGGGGTAGAAATACACGTAGATCGGACACGAACCGTTGGCGGCCACCGAGGATCCGCAATTGCTGGATACGACGAAGGGACCACTGACCGTGACGTTGCTGATAGTCACGGCAGAGCTGCCGGTGTTGGACAGTGTGAAGGTAGCCCACGCGGTGCCTGTTCCAACCGGGGTGCTGCCAAAGTTGTTACTCGATGGACTCAGAGCGACTGACGCTTGCAGCGCCAACGGCGCCAGCAGCGAAACCGCAAGCAACATCATGATGTGCTGACAGACTGATCTCATGGAAGTGCTCCTTCGATGTGGGGGTCAGGGCCGAGGTATCGGAACGTTGCACGAACTATCCGACGCATAATGCTATATAGCGCATAACAGATTCGGTCAAGGGAAAAATGTCGAAATGCGCAAAATATTTTCCCCGGCCCGCTTTTAGTCCGCTCTATATCAGCGTTCGTACAGTAGCACCGTCAAGGAAAAGCTGTCGTCGCCATCCTTGCCAATTCTGCCCATATTTTTGGATTTGCCCTCAGCCTTAGATCCGGGAAGCAGAAAGCAACCGGCCTTACTGCTCTATAGCACATCGCACCTTCAAGAGCACTTGGAGCAATCCTCTGCAATGCCATGGAAAGCCAGAGCTTCCGTCGTGCGCTATATAGCTTTTATGGTCAGAAGGAACGGTGACACGTCAATCGCTCCCCGGATCTGACTGCGGGATCACTTGAACCATCGGCGGCGGCACCAACGCGGCCGACTTTTCCATCACTGGCGGGCACTGGGCAAAGTTGGGTGCGTCGCAGAGCCCGACTTCCCTCTTGCCTGGCAGTTCGATCGGCTCATCCTCATGGATGAGTCCAAAATCGATCAAAACCTTCGAGCGCTTGTTTGCGGCCGGCCCGAAGCTGATAGGCATTGTCGCGAGCGGTGTCTAGTTAGTGCGCACCTCGACTCCCATGACGACGGGTTGGTTGGCGGCGCCGTCGGGGAAGGCGATCACGATTTGGCCGCTGCTGTTCGCCGTGGTATGGAAGGTCTCGAGCAGGGCCGTGTCTTTGCCCACCGTGCCATAGAGGTCCAGGTTGGTGAGCACCGTCGCACCGTTGATGGCAACATTGAATGCACAATCGCCGGCAGCCGTGAAATAGGTCTCGGCAAGATGCAGCAGGACGGTGTAGACGGAAATCAATCACCACAGTTGCTCCTGGGCGACTGTATTGCCAGAGGTGAACACTGAAGACACTCATTCCACCCGCGCCAGTATTCGGCCGAGCATGGTTTAGGGCAGGGACGTCGGGGCTGTTTTTTCCCGGAGCGAGACTACGCGCCCGGTGCTGAAACCTGCTCACCCGATGGCTTTGCCGGAGCCAGAACAATCAGGGCTACAGCGATAACAACGAGCACAGCCGACCCGATCAGTTCTCCGCGCGCGACCAGATTTCGGAATGCCTGGTACGACATGAGAGCGGCGTGGACGAAGCTCGACCATGCCGTAAAGCCGATCAGACTGCGATGCGCAGACGGATTTCGGGCTGCCCTTATCAAGAAAATGCCGAGCGTGGCGTAAAGGCTCATCATCATCGCCAGTGCGGGCTCTTGCTTCACAAACAGCACCGAGGGATAGACCATTGCGGTAAACAGCAAGCCCACCACGACCAGCACAATCTTCAGCGCACGTTCTCGATTCATCGTGCCCTCCTCGCGGTCACAAACTTGTGAGCCATGCCGAGCAAGTCCCGCAGGACATCGGGTTGGACGCGGGACAGGCGAACCAGCACGGAGGTGTAGTTGAGATAGTGGTCGGTCACGTAGTAAACATCCGGGTCTGTCGCGAGCAGTTCAGCGCGGTCGTCGAAGTCAACGCGTACCAAAAGTGAACCCGGCTCAGCCGAACGATGAGAAGGCACGCATGCCAGGAGTTTTCCGCGAACCTTGAGCGCGGGTGACCCGTAGGCTGTGCTCTCCACCACGCCGGACAACGCCAAGCCGATTTTTCGTACGCGATCGAATTTAATGGTGCTCCCGTGTTTCTTCGAGGTTTTGGCCTGTTTCAACGATCTTCCAGTCGCTTTTGATCCGGACTTTGACGTTCGTGCGCCCGGAATTTTTCCGATCCGAGGGTCTCCAGCCAGCACAAGCTCGCATGCCCGCAGTGCCGCTGATTCGAAATCAGGGGCATCGACTGGCAACACCTGCCAACCCGTTACGCGTTTGCCCAATACTTGAATGGATCGCATGTTCGGGAAGTCACACCGCAAGCTCGGATGGTGTTCTTGGGTAGTGGCGATCCATACTCCATTATCCGCAGCGCTTTTAGGCTTGTCCCGCAGGATCAACACGATTTTGTCTTTTACATAGATTGCCAGGCAGCCAAACATCGGACGCGTGTACGGCGATAGTATGGACATCGCATCAAGCACGAATGCGTGTGGAATGGGCTTGCGCTGCTTGGGCAGCAAGCTCGCATCTGGCTTCAGCGCCCGTTCTCGACGCATGGTGCCTCCTAATCTATTCGCGTGAGCCTCCATATTCACCTGGCGACGCCATTACCATACGGCTTCCAAAAAGGCGGGATTCGCATCTCAAACACGAGGTGAGCGCGGGCTCTAGTTGGGTTTTCGCACACGGGGGTCTTGCGTCGGGTCAACATACTCTGTCGAAGAAGGACCAAAACCCGTGATCTGGACTAGTACGGGTTCATCGCCCGTTTCTGCAAAGTGATTTCGTCCGGGAGGTTCGGTATAAAAGCTCCCCGGAGGGAGGGTCTTGAGTCTCGACTCGTCGAACTTATCTCCGTATCCGATGTGCCAAGTGCCTGCGACGACGGTTGCCACACGATCATCGCGGTGGGAATGCGCGGCAATCTGCGTATGAGCGGGCACTCGCAGCAGGATCGTATAGACCCCACTTTCATTCGGGTCCCCTTTGAGCACTACGGTTTGTATGCCACCCACGCCTGAACTTCCTGTGCCTGGATTACCTTGCGGCGGAAAGTCGAACTCGCTCGGCGTGAGCCGCTTTTCGCCGAGATCGCCGCCCGCTGTGGTCCGAACCGGAATCGCTCCCGGGGAATCGAGAAACTTTCGAATTAGATCGACTGTGTACACCGGACTCTCTTCCATCAGCCAGTGCCCGGATCGTGGTACGACTGCCTCTTGTACGTTGATCGCCACGTGGCGCATGATCACTGCCTGCAACGTAGCGAACGACTTCTCTCCGCCAACGGCCAAGACGGGCATCGTCAGTTTCATTTGCTCGAACACTTTGTTGTCTGCCGCATCGGTTGAGAATGCCGTGAACTGCGCGAAGCCAGCCCGCATGCCCCCTGGTTGTGCGTAGGTGGCGGTGAAGAAATTTCTGGTCGCATCATCAGGTTCAGACGGATCGCCCGTAAAATCGTTCCAGATTCGGTCGAAATAGATGCGCTCCCGACCTGCAACAAGCCGCTCGGCGTCAGGGCCGTGGAAGTTGAAATGCCAGACCCCAGGATTCAGGAGAATCGTGTTCCAAGGCTCGATGCCGGGAATAGGTGCGTCCATTACAACCAGGCGCTCAACCTTGTCCGGGTACATCGCGGCGTAGGCGTAAGCGACCATGTTGCCGATGTCGTGAGCGACCACGAAAGTTCTGTCGAATCCGAGTGCGGTGACCACCGCGCGCATGTCTTTTGCTTGCGTCTTCTTGTCGTATCCACCCGTGGGCTTTGACGATCTTCCGATTCCACGCAGGTCGGGCACAACAACCGTGTGGTCTTTCATCAGGTTAGCCGCCAGCGGTGCCCACGAGTCGCTGTTTTCGGCATACCCATGGATGAGCACGACCACAGCGCCAGTTCCTCCCCAGCGCACAAAGATGTCCGCGCCTTCGGGGCTGTGAACCGTTTTTGCCTGAAAGGCGGAGGGCAGGGAGGGTTGCGCGTAACTTAAGGTCGTTAGGAACAAAAGAACCGCAAGGGCGATATAGCGTCGGGTCATCGTTGCTCCGAAAGCGACAGTTCAGGTTCCTACGAACGGAAGATGGCAGATTGGACTGTGCCGTCCTATTCTACGCACTTTTCAGGCGACTGCTGTTTGAGAGGTACCGGACGCAAGCGGACGGCTTCGACCAGCGCGTAAATTGTAGCGATGCACGCCGGAGGTGAGCGATGGCAGCGATCCCACTCGGTTTTGTGAGCAGGCAGGACGCGAACAAAGCAATCGTGCAAGCGAGCTTTGATCGTTGGAGAAGCGGTACTGGCGGCGCCTTCGAATTGTTGGCTCCAGAGGCGGAGTGGACGATTCAACAAACACCTGATGATCGAAATGCCTTACCCGGTCTGCAGCGATTGGCGCTCGGGGCCGTCAGGCAGCGCATTCGGTACCGGATGAAGTTGCAGAATGGCAGCCGCGGCGTTGCGGGCACGTCCCGCGATCTCGCAGGGGTTCGGTCGCTCGGCGACCCCGAGCAGCAGGCTGACCATTAAGTCGCGCCATAGCAACCCGGCGAACTGCCCGGCGAGCTCTGCAGGAGGGCCCATGAGAAGTCCAGACGCGTTGGCTCGGGCCATTGGTTCACGCAAGGCGGAGCGGCTTGCCTCGCGTCCAATAGAGTCGAGCGCACGCCCCACTGGAGCGGATATCCACGTCGCCATCCCAAGGCGTTTCTCTGATCTAGCCGTGTTCGACGCGTGCCTTGATATCCGCGTACGCCGCATCGATGAGCCTGCTTAGTGCTGCGGCGTTTGTGGCCGTTCCGGGCCTCAGCTTCACGTGGCGCATGAACCTGCCGGCGCCTTGCAGCAAGCGTCCCGGATCCGGTAGCGCTGCACCGTGAAAGAACCCCACGTTCACGTGCGAAGTGAATACATTGACGTAGCCGAAGGGAGCATCCCCTAAACATGCAACCGGACAGCCGTCATGCAAAAGCTCCCGGACTTCGTCCCCACATTTTCGCATCACTTCAAACCACTGATGCGCGATGGCTCCCAATTCACCTGCATGCTTTTTCATCCACGCACCAATGGCTGGATCGCGCTCGACAGCGCCGTTGAATCGCAGCAATTCCGCCTTCATCGTCACTCCACTTTCTGCTTTCGAGATCTGTGGTTACGTAGCACCCTCACCTTCCCGTCGGGAACAGACGGAGACCGTCTATTTCCCGCCTCGGCTAGCAATGACACTGGCGAGCTTTCCAAGTTGGCTCTCCATGCCCATCACCGACCGCTGCGTCCACTCATCACTATGCATCGGGTCAAGCGTCAGGACCATGCGCACGTTGCCTCCTACCGCAAAGAAGTCCACTTTGCTGCCAAAATTGTATGGCTCAATGCCGGGAATGAAATCGGCCCGGTGAGTGTAGGCGATCGTCTTGCCCGGAACGATCTGGGTGTAGGTCAGCCTCGCTTCGGTCGTAAGAGGCATCCCCGCCTTCTTCATGAACTGAACCTGCGGCGGATCGACCGCCGTCATGGCATATACCATCTGGCCACCGGCCCTCAGATCGAGCTCGTGAACCTTTACCGAGAACCCTTCCGGACCCCACCACGATTCGATTCCCTCTCTAGTCGTCCAAAGCTCCCAGACATCCTCGATCGATGCCTCGTACGTGCGCTCGATGACGATCTTGTGATCGCACCGGTTATTCGCTTTTCCGCTCATGATGTTCTCTCCTTGATGATTTTCTTGTTCCAAGGCCGAACCTTTTAGCGTCGCGTTTGTGCGCGAGGGCTTCGGCGAACTTGTCGAAACGACCTTCCCACAGTTGCCGATACTGGCTTACCCAGGCATCGAGATCCCTGAAGGGTTCGGGGCAAAGTGAGTAGAAACGCTTCTGTCCATCTGGGCGGACACGCACGAACCCGGCCTCCTGCAGGATGCGGAGGTGCCGCGATACGCCGGACTGGTCAATATCGACGTTCTCGACAATCTCGTTGACCGAATGCTCGCCGCCCCGCAGGATTTCCACGATGCGGAGCCGAGTCGGATCTCCCAGGGTTTGGAGCACCCCTATATGCATTATAATACATATGTATCATAGTGCATACATCATGGTCAAGGCTGAATCAGTGCGCAAAAATGGGGATTCTATGCTGGAGAACAGCCCTCGCAACCGAACAGCGCGGATCTCTGCTCCGCTGCGATCAGCGCAATGCGGTCATCCATCGCAATTCCTAAGCCCGGAAACCGCTTCCAGCGGGTCATCCGAGGATGATGATTGCCAACGCCGCATTTGTCCGTCAAGTCACTTGACCAGTGAAGGTAAGCGTTGATGGCTCGTGCTGCCGCGTTGCAGCCTGTCGGCCTCAAGCCTGACTCCCGCATTCGCAGAACTGTAGCATTCAAAGCTTCGTGCGTCGGGTTCTCCGGGGGAAGCCATTTGAACGCGTGGCGATACCAGCGAATGGTATTCGCGGAAACATTCAAGAGATACTGCCGATGTTTGATAAACTGTTCAAAGCGCGTCACAATCCTCAAGGCACAAGCGTGCGACTTTTTTCGAGGGTTTATGTCGTAACCCGTTGTCTCGCCGGAGAGATGGCCGAGTGGCTGAAGGCGCACGCTTGGAAAGCGTGTTTAGGGGAAACTCTAACGTGGGTTCGAATCCCACTCTCTCCGCCATACTTTCAATAACTTAGAAGCGCTTGCACTCAGTTTGCAATCACTTTGCGGGTAAGAGCCAGATCTACCACTTTTGAATGCGCCTGCTGCATCTCGTCCGTCACCACGTCCCCGTAGATATTGAGCGTGGTCCGGATGTCTGAATGACGCATCAGTTTCTGCTGAACAGCTATCGGAGTGCCCACGGCGTCGAGCCAGGATCGGTAGCTGTGCCGCATCGAATGCGTGCCAAGTTTTCCGATTCCTGCCTTGGCTGCCGCTCTCTGGAACGACAGCCAGACCCACGGATATGACACCGGCAATCGTCCAGCTTTGGCGGGACTCGCAAACACCCAGTCTTCTTCGGAAGAAAACCGCGTGTCCTGCCGCCACCGGCTCAATACCCCCAGCATCTGCGAATCGACGGACATCAGCTTGCCGGAGTAGATGGTTTTGACATCATCCACCTGCTGGCGAACGATTGCGCGCTCAACGCGTAGCTTTCCATTAAACCAGTCCACGTCGGACCATTTGAGGCCAAGGCATTCGCTGATGCGAAGGCCAAAGCAGACGCAGACCAGCGCAATGGTTCGCGCCGGATCTTTGAGATGCTCGGCGAACCGTTGGAATTCTTCGACCGTCAGACTGCGAGGTTTCCGAATTCTCCGGGTTGCCCCTGAGATCGTGACCAGTTCCATGGGATTGCGCTGCGTTGGCGCATCGCCGCGCCACATTGCGTAATCCCAAAGCGCATGGATGAGGCCGCGCACATGCACCTGGCTCTTTGGAGAGAGGGGCAGGGACCGGAGCCATAACTCCACGGGGCGGGCCTGCAACTCCGCAAGCAGGCTGTTTCCCCACCGTGGGACGATGTGGTTGTTAAGCCACGCGTCGTAGCCCCGGCGCGTACTCAATCGTCGCGGCATCTTTTCGGTCCGGTATTGGGTAACGATGCTGTTCACTGTGACGACCAGATTATTGTCTACCGGGTTTTCCACCTGACGGCGGAACGGAGCGGCGGCTTTCCACGCCGATGTTTTCGTGGGAAACTCCCGCACCGTGCCGATAGACTTCGTGCGCCTGTGGCCGTTCTCGCACCACAGGAAATTCCAGATTTTCCTTCGTTTATCAAAGACAACGCTTCCTTGTTGTAGCCGTGCTCGTCTCATTTCATCTCCTTTCGTGAACGAGCACGGACGGCTGGATCGGATCATAGCGCGGTTTGGAGAAATTTGGATCAGGCTTCGCGGGCTTTTTCTCTGCGATGGTGCTGGTCAGTTCCGAGAGCCGGAAGATCCAGTGTTTGCGGATACTGCCGGTGCCTATCGGATAGGCACCGGCAATTCCCATTCGCGCCATCGCAAGCAACATCCTTCGCGTTACGCCAAGGAATCTTGCCGCGACATCAGCGGAAACAAACGGTTCAGGAGTCTGGATTCGGTCTGGCACATGTCACCCCCGCTTCCTCAGCATCATTTTTCCGGGTTGGCAGGTTCCTTCCTGCTTTGTTTCCTGCCATTGCGCGGCAACCTGGCCCAGGCCAAAGTCGGTGATGGAGAGGGTACTCAGGCTGCATCCGTTGATCTCGGTGCCGATGGCCTGATCAACCGCGAAACTGATTCCGCCTTCCTGCGGCGTTCCGGTCATGATGACGGATGCCGGCGTGGACTGTTCGATCATATTTCGCACGAGCCCCTTGACCACTGGGCCGCGATGCTGAAGCCCCTGCAACGGCACACAACTCTTCGACGCATATCCCTTCAGTTTCTTCGGCAGGTCGTCGCTGAGCCGGATTTCAAGTTTCAGGTTGCAGCGGTCCATATCGGGAAGGGGCGTGATGCCGTCGCCCATCCAGACGCCGCCATATTTTGCAGCGGCGATGATCTCCGGAGCGGGCGGGGCAGGGGGCGGTGCCTGCTGGAGAGCCGGGCGAACAGGTGAAGGTTTTGCAAGTACGGCGAGGGGTGCGAACGCCTGCCGCACCTGCATGAGGATGCCGGGTGCGAAGTGGATGACGGCAAGTGCACCTGCCGCGATCCACAAGTATTTCTTTTGTTTGTCAGTGAGCGGTTTCATTTGAATTCTCCTTTGGCTGGATTTGAGCGTTGCGGTTGTCGGACGAATTTGCGCGGGCAATCTTCTGTGCCAGGCCCTGGCGAGTGGCGGCGTCGAGGTTCCTCGGACGGCCCGCCGTGTAGAACTGTTCGGCGTTCCTCCCCGTGCCCGCGCTCGCGATGAAGTCGTTGAGCGATTCGCCTCCGGCGGCGGCATCGAGGCCGTCCCGTGTAAATTCAAAGCAACGGAACCACGAGATGAACCCCTTCATAAAGAGCGCCAAACCGGCGAGGCGTAAGTAGAGTGCGAGCGACGGCTGCGCGATGAAGAGATCCTGCAGGACGACCGAAGCGAGAAGGACGAAGGCGGGCTCCCAGAGAAGCCTCGTCCACCAAAACTGTGTGCCCTTGGGGAGGATGCCAAAAAAGGGCAGGGGTGCTCCCTCAAAGCGCGAATGCCGCTCGCGCGAAGGGTCGATCATTCTGCGCCACAAGCGAACGCCTTGTACGGCCGAGGCTAAGAAGTAGAGCTTGGCGTAATCGCCAAGACTGAACATTCCCACCGGGTGCGGGACCTGCAGCAGCGGAATCATTTGCATGAAGTTCATGAAAAGCGACATGATCGCCGGCAGGAGCAGCATCATGGCGGAACTGAAAAACGTGATAGGAACTTCGAAATACCGCGTCCCGTACCACGGGCGAAGCAGGATTTCGACCGGCTGTGACACGATGCTGCATACGGCGTAGACAAACTCCATCGCATTGGTCTGGAGATGCTCGACACGCAGCTCCTCGGAAGCTCCGAACATGACTCCTCCTATTCGCGTGAAAAGAGCACGCGCAGGTGATTGCGGCCCTCGGGGCCGGCGTTGAACATTTTGCCTCCGCAGTAAACGATCGCGGCGGCGTTAGGGTTTTTTGCGTCCGGTTTGGCAAGCCGGGTGAATTCGATGGGCTCAACGATGTGCGCCAGCTGGCGGGACCCGCCCGTGTTGAAGTGGGTGTCGCTCGCCTCGCTGCTCCCGCCCATGCTGTAGTGGCCGAGGTAGCGATATTCGCGGCCGATGAGGTCAGCCGCGTACTGGCAGGTGTCCACGTCGTTCTGCTGGTGGAATATCTTGATGCTGAGGTTGCCTAGAAAGCTCTTGGTCTTCGATCCGGGCTGTTGCTCCCCGAGGACCTCGCTGAGGTTGAGGATGTTTTGCGTGAGACAAACGACGGAAACACGGCTGCCGCGGCAGGTCTGCTGGAAAAAATTGTCCCAGCGCGGCGTCACAAAATACTGAAACTCGTCCTGCCAGAGAAAAACGGGATTCGGTGAGTCTGCGAGATTGCGGCGCAGCCACGCCCGCTGAAACACCAGCTTGGTCAGGACGTTAATCGTGCGGCCTGTGTCGTGGCCATATTCCAGTATCGGAAAATCGCAGATGACGATCTTGCCCTCGTTCATCGTCATCTCGGGCGTGAAACTGCAGCGGCCGCTGCAAAAGAGCCGGTTCAGCGGATTGAACAAAAACTTGTCCGCCATGCCGCTCCAGGTCATCTCCAGCGAGCTACGCGGGCGTTCATCGAATGCCGGCCACTTCTTGAAAACGAATTGCGCCGCAAAATCGAGATCGCTCCATTGCTCAGAAGTCAGCGTCTTCTGGCGCGCGCGGATGGAATTGATGATCTGTGCGCAATAGGATTCGCGCTGCCACTCCTCTTCCTCATGCTGGTCCGGCCGCGAGGGAAGGGATTTGATGACCCGGTCAATATTCGCTATCGAGATGCGTTCGCCGGCAAGATCAAGCAGCTTGATGTCATTGCGCATCACCTGCTGGTTGCCACGGTCCCAAAACGGATCATGCGAGTGTCCGGCATTGTCATTGCCCGACGACACGAGTGTTGAGAAAAGGTCGATTGTGCTCTCTAGGTCACCAGCTCCCCGTCCTGGCCTTGACCATTCATAGTGAAGCGGGTCAAACACATGCCCGCTCTCGGCGTTAAAGACAATGAGGTCCTTTTCGCGTCCGCATTCCCTGACATAGCGAATCCAGCTGTGCGTTTCCTCTGCCTTGGCGGTGAGCACCAGGCCGCCCATCTTCGGAACCCGCAGCAACCCCATCGCGAGCTGCATACCGCTGCAGCTGCTCTTGCCCGTTCCCGGCCCGCCCGTGATCAGCGTGCCTTCGACCGTGTCACGAACGAGGAGTTCGTCAAACTCCGAAAGCGGTAGGACCTGCTGGTCGAGAATGTCCGTCATTGAAGCCATGATCTTTTTCCTCGGTTTGGCAGATGGATTCGGAGCGGCGAGCTTGCGCGCGCCGCTCCGATGCGCTTAATGCTGCGCAGGTGCCGGAGCCGCGGAAGCTGGCGGAGCCGGTGTTTGCAAGCCTGGCGGTACGGGGATCGCGTCTACGACAGTGCGGTCCGCGAGCAAGCAATAAGTGGTGTTCGGAAGCAGGGTTGCTCTTGGCGGACAGACGTAAACAGGCTTGGCTGGTGGTTGAGTCGCTGGGGCCGGGACTGCTGGCTTGGTAATAGAAGTGGCGCAGGGTTGTTGCTGTTTCTGCTGTTTCAAGTCCTCAGGACTCGGGAAGGTCGTTCCGGTCTTGTCCTGAATTTTCTGGCGCTGTTGATTGATGGTTTGTTTCAGTTGCTTCGGGATATCGAAATGAAATCCCTTCGGCTGCTGAGGTGTTTGGGGTGCGGTGGGGCAGGGGGCAGGCTGGGGCTGAGCCTGCGCCGGAGCTGGTTGCGAGAGTGATGGGGTTTGCTGAGCAGGAGCTATCAGTGGGATAACCACGGCGGCCAGGATTGCGAGGATCGTTTTCGTTTTCATGGTGGCGAGCTTCCCAGAAAACAGAAAACGTGAACATGCACATAACGTCAGGCGATTTGTGAAGATTGCCGTGTATGATTTTGCGTTAGCTAGCGCAAGCTAACGGAAAATGCTATGAGCAAGACCAACGAATGGGCAGCGCTCGTCGAGCGCATCAAAGAGACGGAGCTGGCAGATTCGCCCAAGCTTTGCCGTCTTCTGGATTTTCTGTTCAAAAACAGAAATGTTCGTCTCCAGTCGAAACAGATTGAAGCGGACCATTTCGGCGAGACGGACCTTGCGGATCGGCATGATGTCGGCGGCCATTCACGTGAGGAAGTGTCGAGGCTGAAAAAAGGCCTCTATAGTTATGCTCTCAAGGCACGAAATGAAAAATGGGAATGCTTTCTTCCCCACGCGTCAAGGAGCGAAGGTTATCAGCTCGCCTTCAGACTAAGCAGGGAAGAGCGGACGGCCACGGAAATCCTCTGGGCGCCACATCTCGAAAGGGCGGATGGCACTATTCTCATTACCGGTTCGCACCTTTTCTTCTTCGATCCCAAGAAAAAAGCAGTCCTGCGCTACTACGACTTCAACCCGCAAGCCTCCGACAAGGACGATTTGATCCTCAAGACCTTAAGGAAGACTCACCCAGACCGCCCCGCCATGAACCTGATGCCCTGGCACAATGTCTACCTTGCGAGTGGGGACATACACGCACACGAATCGCTGGCGCGCTGGTTCTATGCTCATACCGGCGTATATGTTGAGCGCGTGACGAGCCGTGACATTTCGGACAAGGAATATAATCGCCGCGCTCCGATTCTGATTGGCAGGCCAGAGACGAACCGGTTCGTCAACGGCATCTACGAGTCGAGGCAAGGCGCACACCTGCGCTACCGTATTCACACTCAGACCAGCGGGGTGAAAATCTTGGGGATACAGCCACACGAACAGCAGAAGCTTGCCGGTCGCTTTCCCGTGACGCGCGGAGGTGTGGTCGGTCCCGTCCCAAAATCCGATACGGTATTCGGCATCGTGGCGCGCGTGCGAAACCCGAATGGCTATGGTCACATTACGCTCGTCCTGAGCGACTATTACGCGATGGTCATTGCCCGGATCGTGGAAGCGATGACGGATGAAAAGCACGCTGCGGAACTACTCACGCAGATGGAGTGGCCACGCGACCAGGCACTGCCGGATTCGTTCGAGATGCTGTTTTCTGTCGCGCTTTCTCCTGGCAAAGCGGAGGGGGAGGGGTTTCCGGAACTGCTGTGCTGGTCGAAGGTCTAGCGCGTCTTTTCGCGACGAGGAACGAGCGTGTAAGGTGGTTTGCCCTGCTGCGTCTCTTCGTAGAATAAATCCGTAAACTTGCTGAGAGCTTGCTCTGCGCGCTGGTCTCCGGTCGCCGCGATGTGTTTTGTCGTCTCATGCACAATGGTTGCAACGGCGGATAAAGCCCGGATCACGGATGGGAAAGAACTGCCTTGCGCGTAGTCCTGCAGGTTCATCAGGATATCCGGAGAGAAATGCTTGCTGTCGTGCACCGCGGCTTCAATGCGCGCAAGTGCTCTGCCTACTTCCGGGTCGAAATGGACCTCGAAATCGTCAACACTGAGCGATGATGCAGCCCTGTCTGCATGCTTCACTTGCCTCGTTTTCGGATGGCCGTCCATGGTCTGGTTCCCCACAGTTGTTGAGCTTTGATACGCCACATAGCCCGACAGCGGCCTTGGTGGCAAGTTACGATTCGGTGAAGGCGGTAAGGATGGATTCGGGACCGAAGTCCACTGTCGTCAAAAGCGTTAGCTAACGTCTTGAGGATTCTTCGAAAAAGCCATTGCGTGCTCTCCTTTGGAAATAGGAGGGAAGGCAAATGGCATTTATCGATTGGATCAAGAATCGCGGCGGGCAACAGCCCGCGGTCGAGCAGCAATCACGGCAGCAACAAAAACCTGAAGTTTCTCAAGACTTAAGCGCTAAGCCGTCGCAGGAGCAGACTGCAAGACCTGCCGATTTGGTGCGCCCCGAGCAGCAGTCCCGGCTTGCGGAAGCCCAGGCCCTCTATCGCAAAGGAACAAAGGAAATATCGCAGACAACTTCTGCCCCCACACCAGCTCCGGAAGGCGGTACGACGAATCCGCAGCCGATGCGCCAGGCAATGTCGGGACAAGAGAAGGTCGCACCGGATATGAGCCCGACAAGTGCGCAGCGTAGCGCACGCGCGGAGGAAGTGGAAGGACCGTCGGCCCCGGCTCAAACACCCTCTCAGTCGCAACGACAAACAATCGCGCGGCCTGCGCCGTCGTGGGAGCGCTAGGCGATGCCGAGATCTTTCTTGAAATCGGCTTCCAGCTCGTCGCAGATTTGGCGAATTGTCGCTTCTGTTTCCGAGTCCATGCGCCTGCCGTTCGCACGGGGCACTGCCACGTCAAACCGGTCGAGCTGGCGGCGCATGCGTTCGATGAATGCGAGGCCCTCTTCGTATGTCATCCGGCGGTCGGTCTGTCCGAAATCGATGACGTTTGACCCGTCCATAAGCGTCTCCATGATGTGTATTTAGGTGTCGATTATGCGCGGCAGATGATAGCCGCACCGGCGATCTCAGCCAAGCAAAATGACAGCGCGACAGCAACGTTTTGCAGATGCGCTACTAGCAGTTGACAAGAATACCGGACTAATCCACTACATGTTGCGAGTCCACGCAAGATGGAGAAAAGCAGCAAATGCTGTTCATTACGCCAGCCCGTAACGCGAAAGAAGCCAAGGATTACTTCACGCGTCACATGTCCACATCGGACTATTACATGCGCGACGCCGCTGAATTCGCGGGCGAGTGGCATGGCCTCGGCGCGGATCTGCTGGGCCTGAAGGGAACGATCGACAAAGAGAATTATTTCAAGCTCTGCGACAACATCAACCCCAAAACCGACGAACAGCTTACTCCCATCACCCGCAGTGAGCGCCGCGTTCTCTACGATTTCACCTTTGATGCGCCAAAGTCGGTGACGCTGGCGTTCGAGCTCGGCGGCGACGAACGCATCATGGATGAATTCCGCGGCGCGATCAAAGACACGATGTCCGAAATGGAAGGCGCGATGAAAGCCCGCGTCCGCACAAACGGACGGAGCGAGGACCGGGCAAGCGCCAACATGCTGTGGGGCGAGTTCATTCACCGCACGGCGCGGCCGGTGGGCGGCATCCCCGATCCGCAGCTGCACTGTCATGCCGTCGTCTTCAATGCTACTTATGACCCCGAGGAGGAGCGCTGGAAAGCCGCCCAGTTCGGGGATATTGTGCGCGACAAGGGCTACTACCAATCGGCGTTTCACAGCCGGTTCGCGGAGCGCCTCGCGCATCTCGGTTACGGCATCGAGCGCGACGGCAATAGTTTCAGGCTGGTGGGGATCGATCCCCTTACAACAAAGAAATTCGCGCGGCGCACCGAGATTATCGACAAGGAAGCCGAGCGCAGGGGCATCACCGACGCCAAAGCCAAGGGCAAGCTGGGCGCGCGCACGCGTGAAGACAAAAATGAGGAGGAAGCATCGCTTTCCGAGCTGCGTGAGGAGTGGCGTTCCCGCCTGACGGACGAGGAGCGTGACGCTATCGGAAAAGCACGGTGGGGACAGGAGACCGGCACGCTCCCAGCTGGGCAGGCAATGGATTATGCCGTGTCCCATGTCTTTACGAATAAATCCGCCGTTCCGGAAAAAGAGCTGCTTAAAACCGCGCTGATTCACAGCGTCGGCAGTGCCAGCGTCAACGAAGTGCGTGAGGAATTGACGCGCGACAACATCCTGCGCCGGGAAAAGGGCGGTATTCGCTACGCCACGACAAGGCAGGTACTGGAAGAAGAGCTGGCAATGTCGGCATTCGTGCGCGACGGGCGCGGCCAAAGATTCAAACTCGGCGGCGTGAAGCCGGCCGCGCTCGACGAAAAGCTGAGCAAGGAACAGCGGGAAGCCGCGCTCGTGATTCTGAACTCGCGCGACACGGTGACGGCGCTCAAAGGCGGGGCCGGCACCGGCAAGACGACGATGATTAAGGCCACGGTGAAAGGCATCGAAACCACCGGTAAAGAAGTGTTCGCTTTCGCGCCGTCATCGGATGCTTCGAAAGGAACCCTGCGGGCCGAAGGTTTTGAGAACGCCGATACGGTCGAGCGGCTGCTGGTTGATCCTAAGATGCAGGCCACTGTGAAAAACCAGGTGATCTGGGTGGACGAGGCCGGGCTTTTATCGGTCGTCGATATGAAGCGTTTATTTGATGTGGCGCACGCGCAGGATGCCCGCGTGGTGTTGAGCGGAGACACCGCGCAGCATACCGGGGTCAAGAGGGGCGATGCGCTCCGGATACTGGAACGGGACTCGGGCATCAAAACCGCCGAGCTGAAGGAGATCCGCCGCCAGACTAATGAGACTTACCGGGCGGCGGTCAAGGCCATCAGCGAGGGCGACATGCTTGGCAAGGATGGCAGGACGCGCCTGGAGGCGGGGATGGAAATGCTCGACAACATGGGCGCGATTGTCGAAACCACCGGCGACGACCGCTACAAGCAAATTGCCGCTGACTATGCGGAGGTCATAAAGACACGCAAAACGGACGGAAAGTACAAGACGGCGCTTGTGGTTTCCCCGACGCATAAGGAAGGCGAGAGCGTCACCGACGCGATCCGCGCGGAGCTGAGGGCGGAAGGAAAGCTCGGCGAAAAGGAGCGGCACTTCCTTTCCCTGCGCTCGCTCAATCTCACCGAAGCGCAACGCGGCGATAAATCCGAATATCTTCCTGGCGCGGTCGTGCAATTCGTCCAGAACGCAAGGGGTTTCGGGCGCGGCGAGCGCCTGACGGTCGAGAGCGCAGGCAAAGACGGCGTGCGCGCCCTTCGTGCGGACGGGAGCGCCGCGATGGTGCCGCTGAACGACGCGGCGAAGTTTCAGGTGTACGACGCCGGTGATGTTTCCCTGGCGCAGGGCGACAAGATCCGCATCACGATGAACGGCCTGGTGCCACGGGAAGCAAGGGCCGGGGTGAGGGCCTTAAAGGCAAAGGACCGCCTCGATAACGGCGCGCTTTATGAAGTATCTGGCTTCACGAAAAAAGGCGACATACGCCTTACCAACGGCTTTGTAATTCCGAAGAATTACGGCGGAATTACCCACGGCTTTGTCATCACTTCGCACGCGAGCCAGGGCAAGACGGTAGATGTCGCGCTTGTGGCGCTTGGGCAGGAGTCGTTCGCCGCGGCCACGCGGGAACAGGCTTATGTCAGCATCAGCCGAGGCAGGGAGGCTGTCCGGATTTATACCGACGACAAAGCCGCCATGCTCGACGCCATTAAAGCCAGTGCCGCACGGCTTTCGGCGACGGAGCTGATGCAGGCGGAACCAGCGAAGCGCAAGCCCAGCTACATGCAGCGGCTGGTTAAGACAGGATTCGTACAGCGGGCCTATACCGCGCTGCGCCTACGCATGGCGGCGTACCAAAGCATTCAGCACGACAGGGGAGAAATCAGTCATGGACTCTAACGCAAAAACAAAACGAGCGCCGTTCTTGGACAAAGTGATGAATATGTCGCCGCGGCATGAGCCGGAGGTAGAAGACGCGGAGCGCGCGCACAAGGACGCGCGGCCCGCCATCCACACGCCGATGCTCGATATCGTCCTTAGAAACGGGAGCATTCGGAGTTTCAGTTACGCCCATCTGACGGAAGTGGAGTTCGAACCCGGCGACACGATGACGCTCAGGTTCACAAGTGGCGCGGAAGTTATCGCGGAGGGCAGGGGCCTTGCGTCCGCCCGGCACCAGATCCGGCTCCACCGCGCCGATGAAATCCGCGAATGTTCACAGAGCGAGCTCACGCTGCAGGCAGAGGGAATTTCGCAAATCGAGAGGATTCACATCACGGAAGGAGAAAAGGCATGACACAGGAATCGGTAAAAGCGCTTTCGGATGTAGACCTTTCCCAAGTAATCATTTGGGCACAGGAAGAAGTCAAAACCAGAACAGAACGTCGCAAGCAGGAAGCGATTGCGAAGATCAAGGCACTGGCATTGCAGGTCGGCGTCTCCGTTTCGATCGCGGGTACAAGGGGCAGGCCCGCCACAATTAGAACGGCAACAAAGACGGTGAAGGCGGGATAATAAACGTCGCAAAACTTTCCTGCCGCGACGAGTCGAAAACCCCTACCGACTAATCCTCAAAATAGCGCCGGCCGCAATGCCCCGAATTCTGCGACCGGCCAATTTTTTGTAGGCATCTTTTTGTACGACGGATGTCCTCGCCGGGACAATCCAGCTGCTCACAGAACAGGCACAATAAACGGATGCGACGGGCCCAAAAACCTGGGCCGGATATTCATCATTGATTCGAATTTCCTTCTTTCGGAGCGGCAAGCCGCGCCTGCGCCTGTGACATTCCTGCATCCTTTTTGTAGCGTGAAGAGCACAGGCGAGGTATCTGATTTTGCCCCAAAATCTAGAAACGTGAGTTTCGGGTTTTTACCTCCTGAGCTGTGCACAGGGGACTTGTCTATACGCTTAATTGCTTCTATTTGTGGTGGGGTGCCTCTGGGGTGGCGCGCTAGATTTAGTGGCAACCTCAGGGTACGGTAGGAACACGGTCGGGGGGAGTGTGGCACGGATCTGACGCATCTCTCCGTTAAAGTCTGAAAAGGAAATCGGCGGGATAGAGCTTGTATCACTACTTCTAGTTTGCTACGTAGTTGCTTGATGACACCAATTCAGGTTCTGTCGATCCTCATTCGTCTAGCCTAGGACAATACTAGAGCGGTTCTTTAGGAACATCATGCTGACCTTTGGGCGAAACTATAAGCACGTATCTTTTGCAATTGCACTCGCAGTGATGTTTTCGCCGTTTGTCGTCGTAGGCCAGATTACGCCAACACCTAAGGAAATAGCAGAGATTCGATTCGCAGCAGAAAAAGGGGATCCCAAGATGGCAAGGGTCCTTGGAACACTCTATGGCACCGGCAATGGTGTACCACTGGATGAAACCGAAGCTGTCAAGTGGTGGAAACAAGCGGCGCAACATGGTGGCGATCCGATGGCCGAATGCGAGCTTGCAGGCGCTTATTTATATGGGGCAGGCACAGAGAAGGACACGAGAGAGGGATTAAAATGGCTACGAAAATCCGCTGATGCCGGATTTAAACGTGCGCAATGGACGATGGGTACTTACTACGCGAATGGTACTTGGCTACCGAAGGACCAAACCCAAGCGATTGAGTGGTGGAGGAAAGCCGCCTCCCAGGGATTTGCGAAAGCCCAAGCCGATTTGGGTATTGCGTATGCGAACGGGACTGGAGTTAAGAAGGATGATGCAACGGCCCTCGAACTACTAAAGGAATCGTCGGAAAGAGGAATCGCAAAGGCTCAGTCCAAATTAGGAACCATGTTTTGGGAAGGCAGAAGCGTAAGGAAAGATACATTGGAGGCAGTGAGCTGGTGGCAAAGGGCCGCAGATCAGGGTGATTTAGACGCAGAATATCGGATAGGGCATGCCTATGCCACGGGTGAAGGAGTGACAAAAGACCCGGTTCTTGCCTATGTATGGTTCAACCTTTCTGCGTTGCTAGTTCCTTCCTCGAAGTACGAACTTGAAACGCTAGAAGCGACTATGACACATGATGAACTTTCCCATGCTCAAAGTATTGCAGAGAGAAAGAAGATTGAGTCGGACGCTAGGATGGAAAAAATCTTGGCAACGCCCAGAGCCATATTGCTACCGTGAAACTCACGTGGTGGGCATGACCCGACCCACCACGTGAATCCCCATTTATTGCTCAAGGTTTGACAAACTTGTGCCGTCGCCGCTTGAAGGAGTTCCGTAAATGTTAGCCGGGGTACAAAATCCCCAAGAGTTACCCTCGCCTATTCCCGAAGGAAGGTAGTCGGCATAGGGCCAGATTGGCGTATAGGGAACTTGCGTCATATTCTGGTTCCCAGAATTGCTGAAAATGTTCGCGAGTTGCTGTGCCATCTGCGTTGCTAAATCAAAGCCACTGGCAAGTGATTGTCCATTTTCATAGGCGTCTTGCTGATCTTCCTGAAGCTCGCCTATTCGATTGGCCGATATTGTGCCAGTATTCCACAGACTCGACTCCATGTCAGTGCTGCTTACTTCTTCCACTGGCAGTGGAGTAATTGGACCATTCTCCTGCAGCCCGGCCCTATCAAAAAACTTTAAAGGGTTCGCCCCCGCGTATAAAAATGGGTTCAGACCGCCTTTAATTCCTATGGGATCAGATTCGAGATACCTGCCAAGGTTAGGCATGTAGTCGCGGAAATGGTTGTAATTGAATCCCGTCTCCACATCGAAATACTGACCCGGAAAACGGAGATTTTGCGTGATGGAGCCGGTGATCAATCCGCTCGAACCGTGTGGTTGATAGGTCGTGCTCCATACAACGCTTTGACTGCTGTTCGTCACGAACTGTGGCTGTCCGATGCGGTCGTCATGAATGTAGTACATCGTCCCGCTGGTGCCGCCGCTGGTCGGAAGGAACATCGCAATCGGCCGGCCGTCCGCATAAATGTAGTCAATGGTCGTGCCGTTGTTGGTTTCCTCAAGCAAAGCGCCGTCCATACCGTAGGTGTAGTAGGTCGGATGGCTGCCGGGTTCCGTCTTGCTGAAACGCTCGCCCATGAAGTCCGTAACGAACGTCGCTCCGATAGGGGAGCCGGTCACAGAAGTGAGCCGTCCGTCCGCCCCATAGGCAAGTGTGGCAGGAGTGCCGCTGTTGGCCGGAGGGATGCTTGTGATATTTCCATCAGCGTTGGTGGTAACAGAAGTTGAGCCGATGGCTGACAGGCGGTTGGTGCCGCTGGTGTAACTGTAGTTGGTTGTGGTGCTGCCGAAGGTCTGAGACAGGCGGTTGCCGACTTTGTCGAGCGTCCAGCCATAGCTTCCGTAGCCGCTAGTGCCGCTGACCGCGCTGGTCAGACGGCTAATGATGTCATAGCCAAGCGTCTGGCCGTTTGCGGCATTGACAGCATCCGAAATCCCGGTGACGTTGTTGTTGTTGTCGAGCGTGTAGGTGATGTTTTGCAGGTATGTGGCGCTGGAATTCTGTTGCTGAATGTTCGAAATGCTGTAGTCGGCGTCAAGATGGTATGCGCCGTATACATTGTTCCCATAGGTGATGTAATCCATCGGGCCAAAGGGGGCGTTGCCAATCCACGCCACGACTTGGTTGGTGCTGCTCCCAACAGTGTTGAGATAGACCTCGTTTACTCTGCCCTGCGCGTCGCGGAGGTAGCCGACGTAGATGCCAGATGGATAGGTGAAGCCAGAGGGCCGTCCCGCGTTGTCATAGCCCTGCCAGAGGGTTGAGTAGCTACTGCCGATAGTGCGCTGAGCAAAGTGAACGTTGCCACGCTCGTCGTAGCCGATAGCATAGCAACAGCCCGCGGTGTCAGCGACCGAGGTTAGGCGGCCTATGCTGGAGCCGTGGTTGCTACCCGTCTGGTCGTATGTTTTCCAGACATCCTTGGTTGTGTCGCCCGGATATTGCAGGCTCGTGTTGCGGTCGAGCGCGTCATAGGCCGCGTTCATGACGTTGCCAACCGCATCGGTGCGTTGCGTAAGGTTGCGGTCACCGTCATATTTGAAAACGGTCGTACCACTGTCGGGGCTTGCCTGCTGAATGGCGTCTCCAAAACCGTTGTAGACATAAGCTGTGGAATTGCTGTTCGCGTCCTTGACGTTGGTATCCCGGCCATAGGCGTCATAGGTAATCGTCGCAACGCCGCTGTTCGGGTCGGTGCTGGTGCTGAGACGGTTGAGTGGATCAAAAACGTTCGTCGTCGCATTGCCGAATCCGTCTTTGACGGTCGTGATATTGCCGTTAGCGTCGTATGCACGGGTGACGGTCTGGCTTCTGCCGCCGGTATCCACCAGCGTGCGCCCCAATGCATCGTATGAATCCGAGTGCGAGCTCCAGGGGCTTCCTCCCGATGAGGGGTACGCACCATAGGCGGTCACGTCACCGAGAGCGTCGAGAGTAAGGGTTGCATAGTCGCCCAATGCATCCGTGATTTTGATGACGCGGTGGGCGGTGTCATAGGACGGAGCCAAGTAGGAGTTGTCCGGCAGGGTCTTTTTTATCATGTTCCCCGCAGAGTCGTATTGCCAGTTCGTGGTGAAGGTTCCATCTGGGCCGCTCACCGCGCTTGAAAGCAGCCATTGGCGCGGGCTATAGGTAAGCGTAGTGGTAACGCTGTTGGGGTCGACAATCGTTTCGGGCAACCCTCCACCCGTGTGCGAGGTGATATTGGTGACGTGACTCAGCGCATCTGTGATGGACGTGAGCGCGCCTGTGCTGTCGTGTCCGAAAGTGGTGGTATTTCCATTCGGGTTTTTAACCGTTGCAAGAAGAAAATTGGAATAGGTGTAGGTCGTGGTGCGTGTCTGGCCATTCGTAGAGTACGGAATGCTCTGCGTGGTGGTATCGGTCAGCGTGCTCGTCAGCACGTCGCACGAACTATCATAGGTAAAATTCGCGGTCAGTCCGGACGTGGTGGTTGAATCGGGCAAATGAACGCAAGTGGAGTCATAGGCAATAGTTGTGGTCCGCGCAACCGAGGTGCCAACCGCCTCATTAATGGTCGTCGGCATTCCGTGGGTATTGTTTACAAACGTCGTCTGATTTCCGTTCCAATCAGTGAAACTGTTTCGATACCCGTTTGTGTCATAGCCGAAAGCCTCGGTCGCCGCTGCTGTTGTGCTGGTCACTGCTCGGCTGATGCCGGTGACCTTCGGAACATTTTGCAACGTTGTGAATGTGTACGTGTCCGTGACACCGAGTGCATTCGTGACTGTCGGGTTTGCGGGGCTGCTGTAAACAACAGTCGTCTGATTCGCTCCGCTTCCGAGCTGGCTGGTCAATCCGCGACCATAGGCATCGTAGGTCCATGTCTTATACGCGTTTCCGTTCTCGTCGGTGACACCTGTAACGGCAGACGGCACGCTTGTATTGGCGTAATTGTAGGTGACGCTAGTAGCGGGCGAAGTGGGAAAGGTGACAGTGGTGAGCCGCGCAAAGGGACCGGAACCGTTATAGGCATAGCCGATTGTTGTGCTGTCCGGTGTCGTGATCGAGCTCAGCAATCCATCGCCGTTGACGGAGAGGGTGATCGTTCGTCCGTAGGAGTCTGTGACCGATGTTAACTGATTTCTCCCGTTGTAGGTGAGGGTCTGCGTGTAGCCGTTTCGCGCTGTGATCGTGTTGAGCAGCGCCTCGTCACCAACACTCGTCGTGGTATAGGTCTCAACAGTATCGTCATGCTCCGTTAACGTCCACGTCGAACCAGAATTGGTGAGCGTCACGTCCACATCGGAATCCGGGACATAGCTACTGCCACTCTTAGTAAATAGCAGTACTTGCCCGTCGGACCGCTCAGCTCCAAACCCGACGGTTCCACCGCTTCCGTATATGCGAATGTATCGATCATAATTCGAGCGCCAGTTGGTCCCGAGAATTCCGCTGACAGTTCCACGGCTGTTGTAGAACCGCCTAAATTCAAGCACATTTTGACCAGAGGTCTGGTAGTCTGTTGCCTTTTCAAAAACGTTGCCGGAACCAACATCGATCGGGTCGCCGCACGAAGCCCCACCCGCGTGACAACTGCCAATGTCCTTCGGAGGCTGCGCGTCGCCAGAAGGAACACAACCTGATGGCGTGTTTACGTCAACTACCGTTCCCGTAGGGCAAGTCGGGGGCATAAAGTTCGGCGCCAAGTAGCTGCTAGTTGCGACATCATAAACGCGACACCAACCCCCGCTATGTATGGGGTCGACATAGGACGAGGGGCTTATGAGATTCGGTCCATTGAACAAGGCATTACATGCATCTGCTAAAGAGGCGCAGTATCCGGACGCGTTGCAGCCTGGGTCACTAACGGTTGCCGCTCCGTACCAATATTGAGGCGGCCCGGATTGTGCTTGCAGGTGCGAAGGAATTGCTAAGCCTGATGCCATCAAACAGGCGATTGCGAGAAACCAGTTTTTCATAGTGTTTGTGAGGCAAAGCCATTTGGGATTTTGCGCGGGTGGCGCAAGAATGACCTTGTGGGGTTCCATGCAATCGAGATACCATCAGTGGTAACTTGCGAAACATCTTTGGATTTCGGCACAATGTGATGGAAAACAAGTGAGATCGCCGCGCTGGAGTTCCCATGACGCGCTGCGACGATACGCCCTAATCTTCTGAAACCTGTATTTTTCTCTCTTTGTGATACCATATACGGTAACTCTTGCATGAGCCCCCCCGCCGTGCTTCTCGCTTTTGGGTGGGGTCGGTGCGCTATGCTTTTAGGCCGAAGGCCGATAGGGGACACGTCTAGATGGCATCGAAGACGGACAAATCGCAGACGCGTAATCGAAAGACAGATGACGTGAGAAGACAGGAACTCAACGAATTCGTTGCCAGCTGTGGCAGACTGGACGGCGTCGATGTGCGCGTCTTTCTTTATTTGAGTGGTTTACTTAACTTCAATGAGCCGGTAGCTGTGCCGCAAATGCAGATCGCTGAAATACTCCAGCGGCGCAAACCGCACATCTCGCGCTCAATCAAGAATCTCGTAGATGCGGGAGTGTTGGTGCCAGGACCGAACGGAACCCGGTCCTCGGAATTGATGCTCAACCCAGACTATGGCACATAGCTTCGCGCTCGCGCGCCACTTCGCGCTCTTTGTGGATTTTTGCGGTGAACATTCCTTGGGACAACAACGCCGTGGCGATAGAGGCAAGGCGAATATAGCGCCAGCGCTGCTCGCCATCTTTGACAAACTCGCTGATGATGAGCGGAGCAAGTATGCCGGCCTCCCGAATCCAGTGGCTCGTCGCCCCGAGGGACGAGTGCGGACGATGAAACGCCTGCCTTTCAGCGGTCCTGGGCGCGACGTGCTCGCGGTAGTGTGACCCGTACGGCATGACGCCAATCTCTACCTATTGTGGTTAGCGACCTCACTGTAGCCATAGGTGTAGAGATTTCAAGCGATTTCAATTCTCCAGTCTCTGCTGGGCAATCGCATGGTATTTCGCGTCGAGCTCGATGCCGATATATGCGCGACCCAGGTGCTTTGCTGCCATGAGTGTCGAGCCGGACCCGGCGAACGGATCGAGAACCAGACCTGTTCTCGGACAGAACGTCTGAATAAGGGGCAGGAGCACCGACAGCGGCTTCTGCGTCGGATGCAGCTTGTTGCCGGTGTACTGCCAGCCGATGACATCGCCAATCGTTTCGTCCGGAACTTCCGGGTTTCCTTTGGCGAGAAGATGGGCGCATTCGTGCTGATATCGCACGTATCGGGTTGCTGACGCATAGTGCTTCGGAAACGCGAAGTGGCCAACAACCTTGAAACCAGCGGTCCGATATGCCTGAATGAACTTGTCCGCCTGGTGCCAGCCGTAGAAGCTGATGCAGAATGCGTCGTTCGCCAAAACGCGATACATCTCGGCGAACGCTGGCGCAAGCCAGCGATCATTGTCATCATTCGGAACCACGCGTCCGTCACGAGATCTGTAGCGCGTGATGTAAGGCGGGTCAGTGAGGATGAAGTCGATGCTGCGGTCAAGAAGCATCGGCATCGCTTTGAGGCAGTCCGCATTGAGGACGTGATTACGAAGAATGGTCATAAAAATCTTTCATAAAAAAGTGGTTGAAGACGGAGGGGCGGCAGGGCCGCCCCTCCGGGTGATCAGGAACGCTTGCGGCTGCGCTCCCAGATGAGGCTGTGGACCTGCTCTGTGCCGGTCTTAACTAACCGGCAGCTAAGCGGAGCCGCAAAGCTCGGATCGTCGAGATGGACTGAAAGGTATTCGCTGTTTTCGCTGGTATTTTTCCAGGCGGCGCCGTAGTCAGCCAGGCCGCACGTAATCCGGTAGTCCGGTGATTTGTCGCCGCGCTTTGTTGCTGGCTCGAATGTCACCCGTGCGCTGAAGGTGAGCGTCTGAATCGTGCCGGTGTATCCTCCGTTTTCCTGTTTCGTGAAAATTCCGATGATCGCCATTGTCTTTCTCCTTTTGAGTTTGAAGGCCGCCCCATGCGGCCTCGCTAACGGCGCGTCATCAGCGGGCGGTAACAGCGAGCGGGTCATAGCATTTTGGGGGCGACCTTTAGGGGGAGCCGAAATGCGTTATTGACGCGCGAGCGCCGCCTGCTTATGTCGCCCGTTAATAGCGAGAGAGCAGGGGAGGTTTCAGGCGTTCAAAAGGAGAGACATGGCGAGGATGAGGACGCGTGACAGGAACACGGTCGGGGGCAAGGAGGAAGACTAGCTCAAGTAGTCTCAGGGATGGGAGCAATTGGAAGATCCCGCAAGAAGGCGCGCAGTTCGGACGCACTGACATGGTCAAGCCGGCGCGCCAGGCTGTGAAGATGCCCGGCCGTGTCGCGGATACAAACGCCGGCACGGCCTTTGACGAGCGTTAGGCCTTGGTCGGCAATCGCCGCGGCAAACGCCGCTCCATCGGAACATTGGTGATAGAGCTGCGTGAGTGTTCTTGTCATTGCAATGGGATCGATCCCGCTCTGCTGGCCCCGGAATGTCTCCCATGTTCGTGGCCGTCGTGCAGGACGGGGGCTGGTGGAACGATCTGGGCCAAGCACGCTCTCAACAGCCTTGAGTCCAAACGCCGCCTCCAACTCACGCGCTGCGGCCTGATGCTTCGCATAATCGTCAGGCATCGCGGCCGCCCGCATCGTAGTGACGTTAATGCGTGACCAGATGACATGCCGGTGCGTGCGTCCCTTCTTGTGGTGCTCCACGACAAAGCGTGCATGGCCGGTAAGCACAAGATAACGCTCCAGCGTATCGACGGCGAGAGACCACTGCTCATGCGTGAGCTGCTCGTTCTCAGTCGGGTTGATGTTGGCGTGGTAGAAGTAGTTCTTGCAAAGCGTGCCCGATGCCACGGTTTCCATTTCGCGGAAAGCGTCAGAGATCGTCGTTGCCGCAAGATTGCGCATCTCGCATAGCGTTACTCGCTCGTTGGTTTCGCCGTTCGTCAGGTGTTTCGCAAAGAATACGCTGTTGCTGCGCGAACCGCCGTTAATAATCATGCGCGCGCTTCCCAAGCGTTTGAAGGATCGCGGAAGCAACTTTCCGAAAGTCCTCCACGGCTGCGCTAATCTCGGTAGTCGTCATACCCTCGCAGGAATCAAGGTGCTGCGCGATGCGCTGCAGCGCGCCGCCCGTGCTCCCCAGCATTCCCAAAAGCTGCGCGAGCTGCGCCGTCGTCACAGGTGGACGGCGTACCGCACGCGTCGTGGGTTTCTCAAGGGCGCGGGAGCGCATATAGGAACTAAGTGTCAAACCAGCATGGTCGGCATACTTCTGGATCTCTGCCTCCTCCGCCTCTGACGCACGGAAACCAATAGGGGGCCTACGTTTCTTGGTCTCGCTGCCGCTACGCGATTTGGTGCGGCTATGCGAACTGCCCGAAGCCATCAGATTTCGATGCGGGGAGTGACGGGATATTGCCGGGGGCAAACTCCGTGAGTGGTATGACCACATATTGCTTGTCTATATATCATATAGATACACATCGTCTTAGGGCAGGGTCGAGGCAAAGTCAAGCAGGCATCGCACCACTCGGCGATAGCAACACAATCCTCTCGCCTTAACCCCTGTCACGTGCTACCTCACTTGGGTTTTTTAGCGCAAAACCTAGGCAAACAGGCACGAATGGGCATTAAAGCAATCATCAAACAAATTACGCCGATGCCGATTCGCATGATGTCGCGACGGCTGCGCCGGAGGACTATCGAGGCGAAGGACAAAAAGAGGCAAACGAAGGATGTGTTCACCGAGATCTATGCCGAGAATATCTGGGGAGACCAGCAGCCTTTCGAGGACAAGGATTTTCCGTTTTATTCGGGGCCTGGTTCGGGCGAGCATGCGGCGGGCCCTTATGCTGACCGCATAAACTCGTTCATCAAGACCCACAATGTCAGGTCCGTCGTGGATTTGGGCTGCGGAGATTTTCGTGTGGGAAGCCGCATCGCGAATGAGTCGCTTCGCTACACCGGCGTTGATATCGTCGAGCCTCTGATTCAGGCCAACCAGGCAAAGTTTGGAAACGAACTTACCGAGTTTCGTTGCCTGGACATCATCACAGACAATCTTCCCCCTGGGGAGCTCTGTTTAGTGCGCGAAGTCCTGCAACATCTCTCGAACGCGCAAATAATCCGCATCCTGCCAAAACTAAGGCAATTTAAATGGGTCTTAATCACTGAGGCCTGGCCTGGTCCTGCGAGTACGTTTAAACCGAATCGAGACAAGCCGCATGGCCGGGAAGCCCGAGTGGTCTGGAATTCCGGGGTTGTTTTGAGCGAGCCCCCATTCAATGTTGCGGGGGTGGAGTTACTGCTCGAAGTTCCGTCTGTACGAGGTGGCCACCAGGAAAAAGAACGGATTTGCACGTTTCTGGTCTCAAACCCGTCGCATTAAACAAGTCCGCATCAGCTTGTTTTATTTATGGAATCACTGTCTTCGCCATCTGAAAAAAAAGACTCTGATCTCGCCCGCGGCAAGGCGTCGTACGATTACATCCCCGCGCTCGATGGCTTCCGTGGCGTCGCGATCCTGACGCTGATGCTTTCGCATGGAGGCCTCGGTAATATCGTCCCCGGTATCCTGGCCCTCCTCACGTTTTTCGTCATCAGTTCGTTCCTGATCACCCGCCAGATGATCGTCGAAATCGAGAAGACCGGCACGATGAACCTGAAAAAATTCTACCTGCGCCGAATCTTCCGCCTAATCCCCGCATTGGTGCTGTTCATCATTTTCTTCGCCCCGATCATGTATTACCTCGGCATACCTCCGACCCAGATGCAAGTGGCGAGTGTCTTGTTTTACTTTGCCAACTACTATCAGATTTTCGTCGGCTACCCGGTTGGCAACCCGTTTCCGATTGTCTGGTCGCTGTCGGTGGAGGAGCACTACTATATCCTTCTGCCATGCTGCATGATGTTGTTCAGCCGTAACCTGCGCCAGATCTTGCCGTGGCTTTGTGCCGTACTTCTGGGAATATTGCTGTGGCGAATAGTGCTGTATCACTCATGTCTTGCAGATCCCGCTTGGTGGGTCTGCGGGCCGGCGGGTAGCCCGCGCTGGAAAGGCACCGATGTCATGCTCGACTGCGTGCTTTATGGTGCGGTGGCGGCGCTCCTGCTCCATTACCATAACGGCGCTGTTTGGCGTTGGTGCATCAATCGTCCGGCATTCTTCCTGTCGGTCGCTGGAATCTTCATCAGCCTTGCTACACGTAGCCCTGCCTTCCGCGAGACCTTTCGGTTTACTGTGCAAACGCTCTGCGTTTCCGTCATGGTGCTCAACATCCTGTTTGGTAAATGGAGCACGCCGCGTGACATACTCTCGTCAAAATTCCTGATTTTTATTGGCCAGATCTCTTACTCCCTTTACCTGTTCCATTTCGGGGTAATGGTAACGCTGACGGCGTTCAAGCATGAAGACGCGATGCACGGAGTCGATTTCCTGCTTTACGGCTTGGGCGCGCCCGTCCTTGCGACAGTCTCCTATTACCTGATCGAACGCCCGATGATAGCGATACGTAAGAAGGTCGGTTCGCACCGAAAGGAAATGGTCGGGTAGTAGGCCATCCAAAGCTTTGCGAGCTGGTGCACGCAGCCAAGAAAAAAGCCGGACACTTGAAGCGTCCGGCTTTGAGTACACGGATGCCGGTTGATCGCGGCATCCATCAGGGGGCACGAAGTTGAACGTGCCGATGCGCATCCTAGCGAGGCGCACTATGAAGTCAATAGCTGGCGATGCGTCAATTCCTGCGAAGTTCCTTGCGCCGTTCGGCGGCGGAAAGAGGACGGAGCCTCACACCCGGACTGTCATCGTTGAGGAACTCGATGCCGGCCTTCTCCAGCGTCGCCTGAACCTGCGAGAGGGTCGAGGTGCGCGAGCCGATTTCGCCGCCAAAGGATTCCATGCGGCGGATGGTGCCGATGGCCACGCGTGAGCGCTTCGCCAGTGTGGTCTGCTCCCAGCCGATCAATGCGCGTGCGGCGCGTAGTTGTCTGCCTGTTATCAACAGGGCAGAAGTAGCATGAGTTTAAACCTAACTGCAATGAAATGAGTATCGTATACAAGTAGTTGATTATTATAACTAACTTGTGAGATGATGCGCGCAAGTAGGTGTCCGGGCGTAAAAGCGTCCGATGGGCGCGGATGCGGTAGAGCCTGCGCCGCGTTTCGCCTCGCCAAGGACATGCAAGGCGCGTAAGGCGTACAAGCCCTGGACGTAAAAATAAACCGGCAAAACAGGCCTGCCGAGCTTGTTGCGGCAAGCCATCCGATAAATGATCAGACAGCGCCGGGTTAGATGCCGACGCAGTGCGTAACAGCAATCGAATCGGAGGTGCGGTATGAAATCGCCACGCGTGAGCGGCCTGGCGCTGCTCCTGCTGTTGTCATCCTGTTCCTCGCGGACAAATTTATCCGCGCAGACCCGTCCACGTAGTATCGATCCCCCCGAAAAGTTCCGTTTCTGTGTGCGCGGACCTGACGGCGGGAATGAATCCTGCGAGACCGACAGCTGGGCGCAGGATCACTACAACGTTGACGGTTCGAGGGACGAGCTGGATTACGTAACAATCACGCAATGGTCGGGCGGGAAGGTCGTCATCAGGCGGAACTACAGGTTGACCCTTCCCGGAAACGTCTCCACTCGCGGCATGGACCCGAATGCATGGATGGACTGCTCCGGCCAGATCGCATCTTCCGGGGATCATACCGAACACGGGGTCATCTCCGGAGGGATGCACGAGGGTACATGCTCCCTTACCTGGGACCCAGGATCTTCAAGCCGCGCCGTGGCGAAGTCCGTGGTCGAGCGGCAGGAGACCGCCGCCCTCTGGGCGAAGGAGAATGAACGGATCAAGGCGGCAACCGCCAGTCCCGCGCATCGCGTGGGCGGCATCCTTGTGCCGGCCGGCGCGTCCGACGTGTTCGCGACATATCCCGATGATGTGCGCGCGATTCTCCAGCCGGAGCATCCGCTCACGCTCGATCCGACGCGCCCGTGCGACGACAGGAAAGAGGATGACACGGGCACCGGCGTTACCGATCCCGTCACCGCGCTTGAGATCGGGAAATTCGCGCTGCGCCGGGGCGAATACGCGCGCGGCCATTGCTGGATAAACCACAGCGCCTACCTTGGAAGCGTGCGCGGCGCCGTCCTGCTCGGCATCATGCACCTGATGGGATGGAACGGCCCCAAGGACCCCAAGCTGGCCTTTCATTATTTTGACGGCGGCGGATTCAGGCAGCGCGATCCCTGGGCCATCTATTTCATGGAGCAGGCGTTCCTGAACGGCAACGGCGCGACGAAGGACAAGGCCAAGGCCGCCGGGTTCGACACGTACCTCATGACGCATGACGACGGGCAGCAGGTGTACGCCATGATCGGCGCGGACGATGCGAACGTCATGTGGCGCGCCGAGAGAATGAAGGCGATGGCGGACGCTTCGACGAAACCCGAGAGCACGTGCAGCAATTCGCCGCGTACCGACCCGAGGACAGGCGCGATCAGTTACCAGCAGCATTGCGATACCACATACGTGGTGGACAATGAGGCGCTCCAGCGCAAGCTCGCCGACATTGACCGGAAATATCAGGCCGAAATGAAGCAAAGCAAATGAAGGGGACGATCATGAAAAAACACGTCATGTGGGTATTCTTGCTGGCAACTGGTTCGGTGATGGTGTCAGTGCGGGCGGCTGCGTCTGGACCGCCCGAGCAACTTATCGTCTGGAGCGATTCCAGCAACCTGATCGTTGTCCAGCAGGAAGACAGCGGCTATGTGGGGCTCAATGAGGGCGGAACACATCTCGCGTGGAATTTCAAAATCGACGACTGGACGGGGAAACACATCAAGCTGACGGGCATATCCATGCAGACGCAATTCGATGGCAGTCATCAGACGGTGATTGTCGAAGGAAAGCCGGATGTCATCAGGAACGGAATCGCTTTCTGTAAGGCCCGTTACAGCGTGGGCAAGGGATGGAAGTCGCGCAAGATCAAGGTGACGTGGGACGTGCCGGCGCCAACACTTACCGGCCTATGGATTCGCTAGGCGGTCGCCGCGCGTGAGTCCTTGAAAGGTAGCTTTTCGCCCGCGCGCACAAGGTCGAGGGTCCACTGGTCGCCCTCCGCGGCATTGGAGTCGGCCGGCCGAATCGCCTTCAAGGAAACGGCCGAGGGACGCCGCCGGCAGAACTGGCAGCGCAGCCGCGACAGGATCTCCGCGAAGGTCCGGTTCCCGTACCAGCGCATGAGTCCCTTGACCTGCATGACTGTGCTGCGCTGTTCGCAAAGGCGGCAATGCATCTGCAGGCAGCACTCCTGCCAGTCCGAGAGCCTGTGGCTGTAAAGGAATCTTGGTGGGTGCATGGGAGGCTCGCCGGTTCAGGCGGCCCATCATCTTGATTGCCGTTACCTAAATCAAGCGGCAGTATTCCCGCGCGCGTCGAGAAACAGGGAACATGCTGAAGAGTGGAATTATTTTCAGCGGCGTTTGCGCTCGCGCTTTTCGGCTTCTATCTCCGCCATGCGTTTCTTCAGCTGCAGGAGAATCGCAAGGGAATCCTGATCCGGGTCAATCCCTAAGTGCTGCAGGCGGCGGTCTTCGCTGATTTCGAGCAGGAGGTTCTCTTCATCGTGACGGGTCCAGGGCTTGTCGCCCGTTGCCGGTGGATTGTCCGGGTCGGCCATTGCGCGATTATCGCAGGAATCGGGCGGGTCAAGAACAATGTTGTCGTTGCCCGGCGTAAGCGCCGCCGCGCAACGGCGACTCCGAAAACCCTACGGCGCTCTTTGTAAGGCGCGGGTTTCCTCCGTCGTAGTTATTGTTGGGGCCTAAGGCCGTGGAGAAAATCCACGGCCTTCTGGGCATGCGATGCGGCGCTGAAGATGGCGCGCTTGTCGTTCTTCAGCACGTCAAGCCATTCGGCGATATAGGAAGCATGGTCCGCGCGTACTTCCGGCGTGATGCCAAGATCGGCGCACAGGAATGCGCTGGCAAGCTCGGCAACCAGTTCCTCGCGCGCATAGCCTTCATCGCCCCATTGCTTGCGGCCGAAGTCGCGGTCGAGGCGGGAAGGGTGCTTCGTCCAGTGGGCGGATTCATGCCCCAGCGTGGAATAGAAGCTCTCAGCGTCTTTGAAAGCTTCGATCACCGGCATCTGGATGTAATCGCCCTCTGCGGCGTAGAAGGCACGGTCGCCGCGGTAACGGACATCGGCCTTGGTGGCAGCGAAGAATGCTTCGGCCTTCGCGATGCGCTCAACCGGCGTCGTGTTCACTTCCGGTTTCGTGTAATAGAGTTCCGGCAGGCCTTCGATCTGCTCAACGTTGAACACGGTATAGCCCTTCATATAGTGAATCTCGCGCTCGGATTCCTCGCCTTGCTCGCCCGCTTCAGTTCGCGTGATGGAATTCGCATAGACGACCAGTGAGCCTTTTTCACCCTTGCGGACATGGGCATTCAGTTCCGAGGCCTGGCGGAATGTCATCCATGTCGGGGAGCTGAAGCCCTGCACGGTGGATTCTGCCCACAACATCAGTATGTTGATTCCGGAGTAGGGTACGCCGTTGAATCTCAGCGGACGCACTATCCGCCCCGCCGTGTTTCCCGCATTCCAGGGTTTCATCCAGGTCCTGACGCCCTGCTCAAGGTCGGCGACGATCTTGCCCGTGACGCGCGTGTAAACATCCTGTCTCTCGTTTTGCATGGGTTCCGTTCTCCTTTTGGGTCCGGTGATTCCGAACCGACGAGAACCTGCAAGACGGGCGCACAGAGGCGGGCTGTCACCGAAGGGAAACGGCCAACACGGGACGAGCAACGCGAGGAATGGAGCGGGCAGAGCCGTTGACAGGACGCCGCGCACGGCTAAGGTCGAGGCTGTTGGTTCGGGCCGGACACCGGGAGAACGGACTGCTTGAACGAGGGATACCGGAGAGCTAGCGGGAAAGAGAGGGCCGGGGCAGGGCGGAGACTACTTGGAAACTATCGGCGTGGAATCTTCGAAGATCCCGCCCCTCTCACGCACAAGCTGTTCGTACCGGGCTCGGCCGATGGTATAGCCATTTTCGATGATGTCGGTGGGGCTGATGGAGACTACGCCTCGTCCGCGGCGAAACGCATCCCCGGTGAGGTCGCCGTCTTCATCCCTATGAACGCGGCAAGGTTCGTCGTCGGAATCGTAGTAGGTAGTTTCGGGCGGCCGTTTGGCTTGAGGCATCGGGACCTCCGGTGATCAATTTATAAGATGCCGGCAGCAACCGAAGCTGGTTGCCTTGAGAGTCCGCGTCGGGTAGTTAAAGCTGGAAATTGTCATTCCTTACACGATGGTATGCTTTTTCCATGAAAATGACGGGTGGCGAATGGTCCCGAGGAGACTTGCTTGCGTTGCTCGGGATTGCTGTGGCAATCGTTGGGGTCGTTGTGGCAGTCCTGACGCTTCCGGGAATGCCCAAAGTTTTCCATTTTGATTCCGACTCTTCGCCCAAGCGTGTCGAGCCACCGGGCTCTGTTACCGATGGGAAGGCAGCCATTCCGACGGCGAAACCTGTACAGAAAAGCCGCGATGTCACGTCCGGACAGGTGAATTTTGGATGCGATCAGAGTCTTCAGGTGCAGTCGCCGGTGGTTTCGTTTGGTAAAAACCCCAGAGATGTTGATGCCAAGCCTGTCTGGGCAAACACTGACAATGTGAAGACGCAGAACCAATCCGTCGTCAACGTCGAAGATGCGGCGGATCATCACCTGGTGGGAGTCAAGGCTGCGGGCACGATAACTGGCCGCGACTCAGACAACATTCTCGGGGTGAAGAATTGTCCGGGTGGAGGCCATGGGGAGCTGACGCTTCACGTTAGCTGGACTGAAGATGAATGATCAGCTCTCATGTGCCTGACTCTTAACTCGTCTCTCCACAGAGGTCACTTACTCTTGGGCCAGTCAACTTCCGAGCAACTTGTCTTGCTGCGGTTCCATTGAACAGTCATGATGATTTGTCGGCCTGTGTTCTGCCACCATCCCGAACATGTCGCGGTTCGGGAATTGGTTCCCAAGCCGGAACACTGAGCTGTGCCCGGCCCCCCGCAATCAAGGTCCATCCAGCCTCGCAGTGTTCCATAGAGTGAGCATGTCACACTGGTAAGACTGGCGTCTTTGTCGTTCGCCGCGTTAGGCACCGCATCCAAAGATTGGCTGATCTGCCAAGTGTGGTGCGCATTTCCCAGATCCTGTTTCTCGAAGCGCTTTTCACTCGTGTCAAAGGGGCCGAACGTATAGGTCTGAGCTGCTCCCGTTTCATCAACTGTGGGGTAGCTGGTATCGCATTGGACGTTCTTAGCTAGCTTGGGGATGTTGATGGCGGCAGCTTTCACATCCGGGCTTGTCTCGATGACGATGTCGATATCGTCATTCGGGTCTTTCCTGGTCAGGTCTATTATCGCTTCTGAGTCTAGGGAGGGGGTAATCAAGCCGAGAGTGTAGGCTACGGGGGGAAGGAGACTGTCTGGATGGTCGCCATCGACGGTGGCATTGTGTATGGAGACTGTTTTGACCTTGAGGCGCGAACTGTCGATCCAGCTCCAGTGCAGGTACAGGACCACCTTCTTCTCATCGATGATCCTGTAATCGGTAGTAAGACCGAGTCTGTTAAACGTGGTTTTCCGTATGCACTCCAGCAAAATCTCCTTCGCCGCCGGATCAAGCCGCGTATTCCAGGACGCCTGCATCGAGCTCTGGTCGATATTCACGGAATGTTTCTCGAACATTTTCTTAACCGCAACGGTCGCTTGGTCATAGGAAGCGCCGACGGGAATATCCTCAATCACCGCCTCCAGCTCGCCTCGCGTTTTCAGAGATTCATATGTCTGGTAACTCCATTCTGAAAGCATCGCCAACTTAAACGTCATATTGGAGAAAGAGACATTTTTGTCTTGAAGGATTTCCGAAAAACAGGGACGCAGGTCCGTCGTCGTAGAACGCTGAGACCATGCAGGGGAACAGAGCAAAGCGATACAAAAGGCAACAACAGACGAAGTACGCAAGCCGCGACTCATTTCGCCCCTCCAGAATTGAATTATAGGTTTGGTGTTGTGGCCCTGGGTGCCCGGATCGCTTATTCGCCTGACTTATTTCTCAAGCGCGAATAGCGAGTCGCAAGGATACCAGATCAAGGCATGGGCCGCATCTCGGATCAATCAACATTTACCGGGGGGGAGGCAATAACCTCGACTGCCATGAGTCGGTCAAGGCTGCTTCGCAGCTCTGTGAGGTCCCCGTGCTCGGAATGTAGCTTCGCGTCGCCTGGGTGTTCGTGAAGGAGTTTGAGTATTGCAAGATCGGTCGCCGCCAGATCGCGGGTACCCGTTATTTCGATTCTGCTTTTCGGTTTTGCGATGGGTCTCATTGGTCCACAAATACACGATCCTTAGGCCGGGTCAATTGGTAAACAAGAAGTATTCGACGTGAGATCTGCCGCTGCGGATTTCTGTTGATTCCTAACTCGATAAAATACATTATCGCGTTAGGAACATCAGCAACGGGCAGGTGGTGGCGAACGAGCTGGTTGGTATCAATAGCGCACGTACACTAACGGCGGAACAGTTCGCCGGCCTCTCCGATATTCCTCCCGAGCTGGAATGGCTCGCCAACATCACCAATGCGAAAACGCGCCGTGCCTACAAAGTGGATGTCGCGGAATTCATTTCCTTCACCAACCTGAAAGATCATAGCGAGCTGCGCACGGTGGCGCGCGCGCATGTGATCGCCTGGCGCAAGGACATGGCGGCCCGGAGCCTCGCCCCAACGAGCATCCGCCGCAAGCTTTCCGCGCTCTCTTCGCTCTTTGACTATCTCTGCGAGCGCAATGCCGTCCTCGGCAATCCAGTGGACGGCGTGAAGCGGCCGGCGTCTAATAATAACGAGGGAAGCACTCCTGCCTTAGGTGACGCACAGGCGCGTCGCCTGCTGGAGGCCCCTGCCCCGGACACACTGAAGGGTGTGAGGGATCGCGCGGTTCTCGCTACCCTGCTTTATCACGGCATCCGCCGTGAGGAGCTGTGCCTGCTGCGCCTGCGCGATCTGCAGAGCCGCCAGGGCGTCATGCACCTTCGCATCAAGGGCAAGCGCGACAAGATACGGTTTGTTCCTGTTCACCCGATGGCGCTGCGGCTTATCGGGGAATATCTCGAAGCAGGGAAAGACGGCGGGGCGGTGAGCCACGAAAGCTTGGAGTCTCCCCTCTTCCGGCCTGTGGCGAACAATCGCACGGGGACGCTCGATAAGCATCTCGATCCGGGTTCCATCTATCGCAATATCGTCATGAAATACGCCAAGGCAACAGGCATCAGCGCTGAAGCTGTCGGTGTTTGCGTGCATTCCATGCGGGCGACCGCGGCGACTAATGCGCTGTCAAACGAGGCGGACATTGCGAAGGTCCAAGAGTGGCTCGGCCATGCGAATGTCTCCACTACCCGCCTCTACGACCGGCGCAAAAGCAAGCCAGAAGACAGTCCGACATTTCATGTGAAGTATTGATCTGGCCAAAACATCGCCAGAATGGCACTATCAGTTGGGCCGAATGCGGGCGGGGAGCGTCTACCAGATCTTCACATATCGCGTAAAATCATGGCATTGAACGAAGCGACTCGTACGAGATTGATGGGCAGCATCGAGGCGAATCGTCTGGTGCTGCTGTGCGGCGCGGGGCTTTCGATTCCCGCTCCAAGCGGCCTCATGTCAGCAATACAGGTTTCACGAGCTTGTTACGACCGATACATGGCCATAGCAGCGCTCCCCGCTTCGATGAGGGACAACGTTGAAGAGCTAGCGGGGCATTTTTACGCAAGTGGCGAATTTGCTAGCGTCTTTCTGGGTTTGGTTCCTTGGAGTGAACTGATAGGCCAACCCAACGCCGGACATGCAGCAGTGGCTGATTTTCTGATCTGTAGGGCGGCGGAAGCTGTTCTGTCGGCAAACTTCGACCCGCTTATTGAGTATTGGGCGACAGGTTTGAAAGTTGATATGAGGCCAGCTCTGGATGGCCAACAAGCGACTAATTTCGGGCGGAATCACGCGCCCCTCGTAAAGTTTCACGGTTGCCTGACGCTTGATAGAGAGAGGACCCTATGGACGGTTGGGCAGCTTACTGATCACACGATCGCCGCGCGAGTCGAAAGTTGCTCACAATGGATGGCGCTAAATCTTCCCGGTAAGGATCTGCTTGTGGTTGGATTTTGGACTGATTGGGGCTATCTGAACGACGTAATTGCGAACGCTCTAAATGTTGCCGCGTTTAACTCCGTCACCGTCGTGGACCTAAAATCCGAAGCCGATCTGCAAACAAGCGCTCCAGCCTTTTGGGGACGCTTGACAGGTGGGACCGCTCATTTTGAGCACGTGCAGCAGTCAGGAGCTGATGTGCTTTCCGAACTGCGGGCAGCGTTTTCAAAAGTATGGGCAAAGAAGTTCTATGCTCTGGGCCAGCCCATGCTGACGGCGGAGGGCAAGCTATATTCCGCCCTCGTGCCTGAAATGACCTGCGACGAATTTTACGATTTTCGGCGGGATGCAGAAGGAATGCCCTATCATCGAGCCGCGCAGCTCAAGGGGCCTTCTCTGGGTTCAGCCGCCGCAGCATTTTTCCAGTTGCTGCTGATTGGCGTAAACGCCACTCGGAGTGGCTCATGGCATGAGTATGGAGGAAAGCTGGTCCGGGTTATCCATGGAGCGGGAGAGGCTGTGAGCACCGTGCGGGAGCGGTACAAGGAACCTCCAGCGGTCCGTCAGCCTGATATTGTCGTTTGCGCTGGGGCTCTGGATATCCCTATTCCGGGGCGAGTTATCGCCAGTGGTGTCGGTACTAGTGTCGTCCGGCCCACGGCTGGAGGCACTACCTCCTGGTTGACATTGGACCAAGCCCGCGGGGAGTTACACATATGATGGACTTGAGATCTCCTGTTCAGGTGGCTTTACAGGATGCCGGCTACGAAACTTGGCTTGTATCGTTGGATGATCATCGTGCAATAGGCTTTGAAGATGACGCGGTCATGGGTTTTGTGTGTCTTTTTGAAGATGTAACCTCCCTGCTGCGCGATTGGCGGAATTTGGAAACGAAATTATTGACCAGACATGCCTCCTCCCTGCAAAAAGCTGGAGATAAGACGTGGAACGTATATTCGATATTTCTCTCGCCCGGACCTGCTAACGAAGTTCAAGCACGTGAAGTTCGATGGATTGAGGAAGATCTGGAGAGAACCAGAAAGCTGGCAGCGTGTGGTCTAAACAGCAGGGAAGATGTCATTTCGGCTCTACTGCCTCTTTTGCCTATTCAGCGGCAACCGCAACTTGACAGTGAGGACTTCGACCTCACTCAACGCCTGGGAAAACGGATTGCAAGCATCGCGCCGGAAGGAGCCAAGGCCGTTTTGAATAACGACGTGGCCCCCGCAGAGGTGGTGCGACTGCTTGGAGAATTACCATGAAAGTGGAATTCGTCGAAATGGCAGGATTCAGAGGATTTCGCGAGAAGACACGGATAGTGTTGCCTCCAGGGTTTGCAGTTCTAAATGGGCATAACGGCACAGGAAAAAGCACGGTGCTCGACGCCATCGACTATGCGCTGACGGGTACGATTAACAAATTCAGCGTAAAAGGCGCGAAAGGCGGAGGATTAGATGAACACATTTGGTGGATTGGATCAGGGAAGGCGCCGGCACATCACGTATCGGTAGGATTTGTTAACAGTTCTGAAGAGAGATTCGTTGTCACCCGCAGCCGAGAAAGCGGCTGCACAATGCAGCCGTCCGAGATAATCGGCCGATTATGTCCGAATCGATCTGCCGGCACTGCGTCCGTGGAATCCCTTCTGCAAACAACACTGATACGGGACGAATGGATTGCAGGGCTCAGTCTGGATCTTCCGGAACAGGCCCGGTTCAGCTTGGTGAGGGAAGCCATCGGCAATCTTGTGGGTCCGGATTTTTCAGAGCGGACTTCAGCGATTTCGAATGCCGCTGAAACTGCGAAAAATCGACAGGAATCGCGCATCAAGGATGTTCAGACCGAGCTCGGGAGGGCCCTCGGTGAACTTACGGAAGCGAGGAGTCTCGCGGAACGGTCTGCGGATATTTCGGAAGCCCTGAAGATTATTGAAGCACTCCCCGTTTCGTTGCCGTCCAGTCCCGCAGAAAGAGTTGGAGCTGTACGGCGCCTCATTGCGGATAGACGTCTCGCACTTCAAACCATGGAGCGGATGCGCACGCAACTACGGGAAATTGAAAACGAGAACACATTCTTCGCATCTGAAGATGCTCGCGAGAAGATCGAGACAGCGAAAACTGAGCGGGAGAGCGCTGCTGAAAAAAAGAAGCTGGCCGAGGAACGTCTGGCCTCCGCCGTGAAGCTTGATGAGGCGGAAAGGGAGAGCGATCATTTCGCTGCCCACATCTCAGCGATCTTGGAGCATGGCCAGGCTGTCGGTCTGCAGAAGGGGCATTGCCCCCTGTGTGATGCCGGGCGCACGCAACCCGAATTTATGAAGGCTATAGCCGATGCCAGGGCTCGATTGGCTGCGCGTGGAGAAAAAATAAGTTCAACAGCTGCTGCAGTGGCGGCTGCGAAAGCAGAATTAGCGCAGATAGAGCTGACTCTTGCCATTGCTAATCGCCGTTATGGAGAGCTTGAAGAGAGACGGCAAGCGTTACAGCGTAGGCAAGCGGCAGTCCGCGAGGCATACACCCGCTTGGGCTTTAAAGACGCGCCCGCGAATGCTAAATCGGCGGAGGAACTGCTTTTTAGTGAACAAAACGGACTCGTCCAGCTGGAGCGAGCTTTTGCAATGCTGGAGACCTCCGATGCAATAGACAAAGTACAGGCTCTAGAGGCTAAGGTTGTTCAGCTCCGCGAACGCGCCGACCAGGAAGCGGCGAGGCTGAGTGCCGTTGAGCGTGCGGTTGAGGCAGCCCGGCAAATCGACGCAGCCGCGAAGACAGTAGCAAATCAGATCCTGATCGAGCAATTTGACACGGTTATGCCGTTGCTTAAGGAGCTGTATAAGCGCTTGCGGCCGCATGCCGACTGGACAGAAATTGAGTCCGACTTTGGGGGGAAGGTTCGGGGATCTCTGAATTTTGTCGTCGGAGAAGGCTACAATCCGCAATTCCTTTTCAGCAGCGGACAACGGCGCGCAGCCGGATTGGCTTTTTTACTCGCGGTTCATCTTTCGAGACCATGGTGCGGCTGGCGGTCTTTACTACTAGATGACCCTGTGCAACATATAGATGACTACAGAGCTCTTAACCTCGTAGAAGTACTCGCAGCAATTCGACGAACGAACCGTCAAGTAATTGTCGCCGTGGAGGACCCGGCGCTGGCTGATCTTTTGTGTCGGAGGTTGCGGAGCGACGGGACAGGAATCGGTCGCATCTTCGAGCTCAAAACATCAACGACGGGGGCTGCCGAAGTCTCTTCTACTCGTGACATATATCCCATGCCCAAGCTGGTTCTACGTGGGGCTCAAGCATCGTAGGGTAAAGTTCGCACGAGAAGACCCGTGATGATGCGGATCGCTACTGCTTCCTGATCGCCTCATGACCCTATTGCTTGGGCACCAGCGACTCGACCAAGAAAACGTCCTCATCATCATTTTAGGGACTCGGCGCAATACCTATATAAGGATTTGCCGAATTCAAGGTCTACTCTGCTTACGGTCAAACCCGATTAACATGGGGTAAACCCAACATTTGAACCACCAGGGGCAAAGTAGCATTCAGATAGCAATCGCCTGAACGGCTTCCTGGTAAGCGCCTTCGACGGCATCAAGGGAGAGATGCTGATATATTTCAAGGCTTTTCTTGCTTTGGTGGCCCGAGATCAACTGTATCTGAGCATCTGACAACCCCTTCCCCGTCAGGTAAGTCAGCATCTGGTGCCGGAAGAGGTGAGGGTGAATGTGCTGCGCGATTCCCGCTTCCTTGCGGTATTCCTGAACAATCTGCTGTATGCGTCGCGGCGTAAATGGCGTGCACCGCTGCGACTCGAATAAATAGCGGTTGTTGGGATTCGCTTGCAGATAGCTGCGGAGCACGAGTCGGAAACTTTCGGGGAACAGGATGTAGCGATCCTTGCTGCCCTTGCCCTGGTTGATGAATATCTTGCACTGCATATGATCAACGTCCCCGGCGCGGATGCTGGCGAGTTCGCTGACGCGCACAGCGGTGTAGAACAGCAGCTTCAGCATGATCTCATGCTGCAGGTTGGGGTAAACCCAACATCCGCGTAAGACTCTGAAAATAAACAACCTGATCGGTCATCGAAAATCAGCTTGACACCGCCGGCAACTTCATTTATGTTTCTCACATGAACAACGTGAGCAATGTGATGAAGCGCATTCTTATCTCGAATTTGACCCCCGGTCCCGTTTTATCGGGTGCACTGCGTGGCCAAGAACTTTTGGCTAAGTTGCTGCCGGAGGTCGCTGCTGAACCCTTATCCCCACAGCCCCTGTTTTTAGATTTCGACGGCATCGATTCCGCTACGGCGAGTTTTCTCCGCGAGAGCGTGCTCGTGTTCCGTGATCTTGTTCGCAGTCGGCGATCGACGATTTACCCGGTGATCGCCAATGCGAGCGAGCTTGTTCAAGAAGATTTAAGGGAACTCATTAGATCGCGTGGTGGCGTCCTGCTGACTTGTCGGCTGTCCTGCGATGGCACGGTTTCGGAGCCAGGAATGATTGGCGATCTTGATCCGAAGCAACAGCTTACCTTCAACCTCGTGCGCGAGAGGGGACAAACCGACGCGCTGGAGCTTATGCGGGAGTACGGCGCCAGCGAGCCAGTCGGTTCGACGGCCTGGAACAACCGGCTGTCTTCACTTGTCGCCTTGGGCGTGCTCATCGAGGAGATGAGCACTGGTCGCACTAAACGCTACCGGCCGCTTCTGGTGGGAGCGTAGGAGGTATTTTGCATGGGAGCGGAATTTATACGACGCGCAGCAAAGACTTTCGTGAAGCGGTGGGACGAAGGACGCAGATTGCTTTCCACTGCCGACCTCTTCACCAGGGAGCCGCAATGCGGAGCCCATTCAGCGGCGTTCGAGCTAAAAAAGAACGCCGAGATTTATGTCGGTGAAACTCTGACGGTCGAGAAGGAAGGCGACTCCCTTATAGCCCGTCACGGCCTATCCGAGGTCGCGCGTTCGGTCCATCCGCCGGCAGACCTGCTGCGGGCCGTAGACCGATCTTGCGGCGTTGCGAAAGGAACCGTGGAAAGCGTCCACGTCATTGCCAAAATTGCGGAGATTTCCTTGTGCTGACACAAATTGAAAAGCAGGAACTTCCCTGCACCCGCAATCCGCGCCGTGAACGTCGCTTATGGCATGACGACTCGCTTCGCATTGGATCGTTGGGCTGCGTTCGCTGCCCCGAGCGCGCCTTTTGCGGCGGCCTGGAAATCAAGGAGCCTATTTTCGACTGCTTAGATTTCTGCTGCCAAAAGCCGGATCGCTGCGACAAGGTCTGCCGCAATCATCCCGATTATGCCGGGCATGTGCGTGAGGTTTCAGGTCTTGGACTGGACAATGTTCCGTGCTCTAGCGCCCTTCCCGTCTTCCGTCTGCCGCGCGTTGTACCAATGATCTTTCATGGCAGCAGCCGCCTGCTTGCGCTTGCTTCGGACTTCGTCGCGCTACCGCTCGCCGGCATGTTCAATCGTCGCGACGGTTCCCCTCGCCATCTTTTCCGCGAATCACTTTGCTCCGCTTACGGCATAAGCACAGACAGCTCGATTATCCTTTCCGGGACTGATGTCGATGCCCCGTTGGAGCGTTGGTGGGGGTTTGGAGAGCCCAGACGTCGTGAGCTGATTCGCACACTGATACGATTGGGCGTCACTTTTACTACCACTCCAAATTACAGCCTATTTATCGATGTGCCGAGGTGGGATGATCTGCACTCTATGAAGCGTATAGCACTGGTCCAGCAAGAATTTCAGTCAGAGGGCCTGCCAGCGGCGCTCCATGTGAACGGCCGGACGGACACGGATTTTCGTCGCTGGACAGAGTATCTTGTTGCGCACCCTGAGATCACCCACCTCGCCTATGAATTCACCACCGGCACTGGATGGGCTGGACGGCAGGAGCTTCATGCCACATGGCTGTGCGAGCTCGCGGCGAATGTTGGTAGGCCTCTGAACTTGGTCCTGCGCGGTGGCATCGAGGTTGCCGGCAAGCTCGCACGTTCGTTCGCTCATATCACAGTGCTCGATACCACGAGTTTCTTTAAGACCATGATGCGAAAACGTGCATCCTTGAACGGCCGTCTGGATTGGCATCCGGCGCCGACGGACGCCGGCGCTCCAGTGGATAACCTGCTGGCAGAGAATCTATCGGTCGTCCAGAGCTGGATAGGCAAGGCCCTGGATGCTTCCGGGGCATCGGTGAAGCATTGAACGAAACACCGCGCCCATTCACGTTTTCCGAGCTCGATGGTCTGGCGTTTGCCGCCGAACGTGGCATCTTGAATGCGCAGAGCGGAAGCTTCGCCGCAGTGGATATTGGGCCAGTATTTGAATTGGGGCTCCTGGCCAAATCGAAATTGCTGCTGTGGCCCGGTAACTCCGGCTGGTTGAATCTGAATGGAACGGGCCCCCTCATCACCGCGCTGGCCAGACGAAAGCATTTGTGGGTTTGCCCGAACACCCGTAGCGTGGGGCTTTACCGGGCTTATGCGACGATGCGGCATGATGAGACATCCTGGGTGGAGTTCGGGGTTGCGGCCCAATACTGCGCGAGCCAAGCCGGATTTTCGCGGGACATGGGCGCGCAACTGGTCGGAGCCATCGGCGAAATGCAAAGCAACATTTACGAGCATTCGAAGGCGTCTGCGACAGGGATTGTCGCTTTCCGTGGCGCGCCGGGAGCGTTTGAATTCGTGGTAGCGGATCGGGGCGTCGGAGTTCTGCAAAGCCTAAAGGGATGCTCCGACTACGCTGAGCTGACAAGTCATGGGCAAGCGCTGCAGCTGGCTCTGTCGGAAGGAATTTCACGCTACGGCCCACAGAGAGGTCGTGGATTGGGATTCCGCCCGTTGTTTAGCGGTCTATCAAATTTGAACGGCTCCCTGCGATTTCGGTCGGGCGACTACGCTTTGACAATTGAGGGCCGCAATCCTGGCATTATTCCCGCAAAACTTTGGCAGAAGCCGGTACTGCAGGGGTTTTTTGCTTCGGTGATCTGCAGATGTTAAATCGTACTCGATTCAGTCAAAGAGATCCCTCGTGATTTCTTATGTGTCTCGCATCACTCCCACGTCCAGGTTTTGAACCCAAGGCTCTTTGCGTTTTCGGACACAGCGCGCTTGATTTGGTCAGAAGCGCCGTTCGGAAAATCGGCATTGATCTCCATAGTTATCTTCAGCTCACCCTGGGGATCGGACGCGAGGTTGTTGATCACTTCTTCTACTAGTTGCACTAGGCGTATCTTCGCCGTTGCGGGGTTCACTTCCACTGAGCCATAGAAAGACTTGGCTTTCCCCGAGGTGCCGGCGGGAATCGCGTCTACCCCAGTGGCCGGAGGATCAAAAAGCGTCTTCCCGGCTGGTGTTATCTTCGGCGGAGAACTAACCCCGGTGACGTTACCGGCGTTTTGCGTCAAGCTCGCGAGTAATGTCTCTTCGTATTGCTTCGCACCTTCGGCCTCAACAAGCAGTAGTGTGTCGTCGAGTTGCACGTTGGGGTCACCAAATCTAAATCCCTCAAATACGTCGCCGGACTGTCCGTAGGCGGTGCCAAAGAAATCCTTCGTGGTTGCTCCCTTAACGATAGCCTGTTCTAACGTATTGCGATCCCTCAGGCGTGGCAGGTAGAGGTACCGCTGCATGTCCTCCCAGAAAGCCATTGCACCCACGGATTTCTTGCCATCTTTCCAGTACAGCTTCTTCAATGTGTCGCGCAAATGTATTGGTGACCAGACGCTGATCACAAGTTCGTTGTCGTGACAGACCCGCTCTATCTCGGTACCAAAAGCTGAGCCACTGGTGTTCAGAGGGAACGCTTCAATCGTGGGCTGGCGATCCGTCGGTGTGGCCTGCGTCGGGCACAGCAGCCACTTGTAGCACTCGCGTGCAACACGTGGCAGAACATCTTCAGCGGATTGGAGCTCCTTCCTGGCCTGTTCTTCCTGAAGGCCGTCGATATTAAGCCGTTTCTCTTTAACGTCCACCACGATCGAGTTCCACGCGAGCGCTGTGCGGACGCAATCGCGGACGCGAGTCAAGGCGGCATGATCTGGGGCGATGAAAAGGAGCCTATTGCACCGGTAGCGTGGTTTCGGGCCGTTGCTCCGCAAGAATTCCAGTATCTCATCGGAGGCGACGCGCGCCTCTTGCTTGCTGTAGAACTTCTCCGGCGACAGCAAAACCAAGCGCAGTGCGCCGTCATCGGGCACGTCAGTATGTGGCGTGAAAATGTGGCTGCCATCAAAGAATGACGCTCCAGGGATCAGCTTGCGCAATACATCTGCTAGCTTGCTTCGGACCTCGTTCTGGTCGTTGAATCGGCCCTTCCGATCCTCCATCTCTCTGCGCAGGTTGGCTCGGGTGTCAAACCAGAATCGCGTTGCATCCTGAGCCTTATCGCCAGAGGAATTCAGATAATGTAGCCGGTCCGCCAAGCGGTTGAGAGCGTCGGAAAAGATTGAAGATGTTTGTCCTGGCTGAAGACAACCCAAAAGCACGCGGGCGCGATCCAGGCCCCTCGCGCCTTTTTGTGTCCCGGCGGCAGACGCTGCACTTCCGAGGAAAATTGTCCGAGCGACCCGGCGGGCGGCGGAGACGGCACCGAACCGTGGCTCTTTCGTTTCGAGCTCTGTGGTCTCAGCTCGATCGCCATCAATGTCCTTTTCGAGTACGGCATCCCAACCGGGTGCAAGGTAATAGGTCAGCTCGTTACGCGTGTTGCCATCGTAAAGCGGCAGGCTACCGGGCAGAATCATCATGTCCGGATTTTGATCCTTCCAAAGCCGGTAGATGACCTTAGCCATCAGCTTCAGCACTCCGCGGGTACGCTGAAAACTTTGAAGAGTGGTCCAGTCTTCGTAAAGGCGATCAAAAACTTCCGGGTGAATCGGATAGGCCTGCACCAGACGAATGAAATACCGTGCCTCCTGCGTCTCCGATGGCAACTTGGAACCCTCTGCCACATACGCATCGGCAAATGCGCGGCATACTGCATCGCGGGCCTGGGCATCGCGCACCGGCTCGAAGAGGCGGCGGCGAACGATCTCGAAGGCCTCTTCTGTAGCCACGGGCTTCCATAGCGCCTGCAACCGGCCAAAAGTCTTTTCCAGCGCTTTGAGCGTCGCCACGCCTCGATTACTTCCGGCTTCGATGTCTGATTCCGGCAAAGAAGCCAGCATGATAGCGTTCGGTACGAGCTTGATAGCTTCGGTCAGTGCCTGCACAAACGATAGATTGCTGTCATAACTTCCGCCGCTCAAAGTCTGTCCATTCGGAAACTGGCGAATATAAGCCACAAGCTCATCAATAAGCACAACGCACGGCGCATAAGTTTCGAGCAGCGTCTTGAGCACGTTCTTGCCGGGTGAGGTGCCCGTGGCGTCTGACTCTTTTATGAGCGCGTAGGCCTGCTCCTCGCCGAGTTGCCAAGCGAGATCACCCCACAAGGTGTTGATGGTTTGCTTGCCGTATTTCCACGGTTGACCCGGCGCGCGCGCCGTTCCGTCAAGTACGACCACACGAGATTTCGGCACATCCATCTTTCCCGCACGATCTAGGAGATCCGGGATGCCGGGCAGATCCTTTAGTGGACATTTGCGGGTGGCCAAATGGTAGACCGCCAACATCGTGTGAGTTTTACCGCCTCCGAATGCTGTTTGCAGCTGGATAACAGGGTCGCCGCCCTGACCATTGAGTCGTTTGGCCACGGAAGTGAGCAACAGGCCCATACCCTCCGTGATAAAGGTGCGCTGGAAGAAAGCTGTCGCATCCTGGTATTCAGGCGAAGCCTTGCCAGTGTGGACGGCAGTGATATCCGCAGCAAACTCAGATTGCAGGAAGGTGCCTTCCAGAACGTCCGGATGCGGAACAGCTATTTCACGCCAGGGTTTCATGAGGTTTTGCTCCAGCATAGTTGCATATCAATTAAAGAGATTCCCCTGTGGTTCTTCAGTTGGCACGATACTGGCGACGGATTCGATGCCAGTCCAGCTCGTGATGAGTTCGTTGTAAGCGCGCGCGTCATCGGCCAGCCCGAGACGCTCGCAGAGGGTATATAAGCGATACGCGAGTTGGCGAACGGCTTCGGCCTTGCCGCCGATCGCTGCGAGGAGTGTGCCGGACGCGGATTCGCCGCCTTGCTTGAGAGCGCGAATGAGTTGGTGAAGTGCTTCCCATACGGGTAGTCGAACATCTGTTTTTGGGTCCCAGTTGCTCGAATATTCAGCCCACTTGAGTAGGCGGACTTTGCCGCCTCCGCTGTGCAGAATACCCGCAACCTTCATGCCGTCCACGCTTGTGCCTTTTCCGCGAGAAAGTGTGTCCGCATCCCCGTAGGCACCCTCGCCCCACGTGTGTTGCTCGAACCAACGCAGGCAGAATTGTGTGTCGGCATCGAAATCGTCTTCGGCTAGGAAACGGTTAATGAGTTGGAGGGCCGTACGGACACTCATGGCGGAACCGTCAGCTTCCAGCACAGCGGCATATTTCGAAAAGACCGCCATACCTGGCCCGATGATCGCCTGGGAAAGATCTACGGGAGCAACCGGCGAACGGTCTTCTCCTGAACCTTTCGTCATCTCATCAAGAGCCTCGGGAAGAATGGCATTCAATTCCCGAAGGAATGCCCTGCGTGAAATTGTTGGGGCATCCGAAGGACGCTTACGACAGACGAGGATAATGCTAGAGGCAAGAGAGTTGGTTCCTATGCCCACAGCCCGCGACTCACGCTCAGTGCGCATCGGCCATGTGCCTGTGAGCTGAAGACCAGAACGAAGAACGGCATCAAGAAAGGTGACCCAACCTGTTGACGAAGTGCCCGCCTCATCTTCAGTGTCAGACTGCTTGAACGCGTAGTAGATAGTTATGGGTCCTTCAGGATGGGCCTGTATTGTGAGGCTGCTCATTGCTTTGGTCATCCCGTTCAAGAAAAATGCTTCAGCCTTTTCTCTATTCTCATGGCGGTAGGCGGTCGCGACAAGTTCTTCTGCCTTTGGAACCGCCATAGTCGAAAACAGGTCCGTAAGAAATGACCGTAACGCTCTTCTCAGCCAAACATAGAAGAAATCTGAGAGGTCGGCATACCCGATGTTGTCGTAGTAGGGAGGGTCGGTCGAGATGCGTTTTCCAGAGCTGATCGTTTGGTTCTGCGCATCAGCTTGAAAAGCATAGCCCGTTGGCTGACCTTTCGGCGCTCGGATTGAGCGACAAATACCTTCGAGTGAAATACCGATGTCTCCGGCAGCCTCAGCGAAAACATTGACTTCGGCGTAATCCCAAATCATCGGCAACGCTTGCCGCGCGAACGTTGTCTTCGCTTGATCCCTGCCAGGGCTCCAAGCGACAAGCGTGCTATTGTAGTCAGCCGACTTATCTACGGCCAGCGCCAAATAAACACTGACGGCCTCGGCGTATGCTGTAACTCCTGCGCCGCCCCTTTCGAGACCGGCTTCGTCGTCTGACATGCCGGATTCGAGCAGGTCTTTACGAACCTTGTCGCGGGCCTCCGTTATAAGATCGCTTAACGTTGTTAGTGCCACCAACTGCCGTGCGCTAAAGAGGTCACCCCACTTCGTCAGGCCGTACGGCACGCAGGTGCCCCCGGTAAGACGCGCAGGGACCTCTCCGGCAGGTTTCCATGTCGGGTCAGCTCGCTGGGCGATGGCTTCCATGGAAGCTGTCGGGTCAAGATAGATGCGGCCCTTCGCGCCGTCTACGACTACTGCCATCAGTTTGGCGCCCATCCTTCCTGCTTTCCCTTCGGCTTTGATGTAATTACCGCTGATGGGCACGCCCGACACGATGCAGCGGAAGTCCGCGCCGCGGCCCTTCGCTTTCGTCCCGTCTTCAGCGTCCGCTGGAGGTTGTCCCAGTCTGACGGTGAAGCGATAGCGATCACCCTCAATGATCGGGTGCAAATAAGCCTCTTTGCCGTCCTTACGGGAGACGATGAATGATGAAGCAAGTGGCACTTCCACCGCCGAGAATGCTGGGTTGGGGCTTTTGACTGTGCGCGCCCAGAGCCACGCAATGGTAGTGAGCTTCTGGCCGACGGCCGGATTAAGATCTGGCCTTTCGAGCGACATTTCCTTCGTGATTTCTACATCTGGGTAAAGGTGACCGATACGCTTCTGTGCTTCAGTGCGCAGCCATGCCCCGTAGCGGCGGACATCCTCTGCGAGACCAGTGGCACCTGGCCACTCTTTTGGAAGGTCGAGGCGCATCCCGTGTTCGTCGGGGGGCAACGGTCCTACAGGCGCCCACCCGGCAAATTTTGAAGGAATCTCAATCATGGCTTTGTTTATCAGGACGGCAACTGGGTTTAAGTCAGAGGCGTATGCTTCCAGCCCGAGGCGTTGCGCTTCCAGCGGGATCGCACCACCACCAGCGAAGGGATCATGCAGAGCGGGCGGTTTCTCGGGATTAAAAAGATCAGCCGCTTCAGGATGGTCTCTGTTTAACAAACACACTTCTCGCCAAGAGCGACGGATTTCTGAGCGGGCAGCGCCCAATACGGTCTCATTTGTGGTGTTTTCCCATTGCACTAAATCTTCAATGATCTTGAATAACCGTTTTCGCTCGACAGAAGCTTCTTTCTTATTCTTTCCGTACCTGAAGCCGCCACCCTGCTGATAGCCTGGATCGTTGACGAGCTGAGCAAAGATGACTGCTCGCGCCGCCGCCAGCGGTCGTCTCGCCCACCAAAGATGCAGCGTCGAGGGATGGCCATGTCTGATGGACTTCTCACGCGCCGCTGCGACATTGATCGCATCGAGGGGCAGAGCGACTTCAATAAGCTTGCGGGGAGATTTAATGGGATAACTCAAGCAACTGTTCCTTTTTCGAGCAGTGCTTTCAGATCGTAGTTCACCGACGAAACGCCCCATCCGGGTTCGGAATCGAAGGGATTTCGCAGATAGTGTGGACCGTCAATTACATCCTGCTCATCAACAAGCACAATCGCCAGCAGGAACTTATCCGCCTGGTTAAGTCCATACAGCATTTCGTTGCGCGTTATCGTGACCGTACTTGCTCCGCGCACTCGGCCTTTCACTTCAATGTGCCGAGCCTCAGGCTGTTTATCGACTGCAGCTGGGGGATAGGATGTGAGATCCCAACCGCATTTCTGGCTAGAGACATCCACAACACGGCAGCCTCGGGATTCCTCGGCCCGCCGGACGGCGTCCATCGCAAGCTTCTCGATACGAGCGCGCGCTGCGGGATCTGCCGAAAAAGCCGAGCCACCCTCGTCGGGCGATTCACCTCGCAAGCGGCGGAGCAGCCCAGCGGGAATCACCAGAGCACCACCAAGAGCTACCGGCGTGGACGACGTGACGTGCCGCATCGATTGCAGTTCCTTCTTCCGGTTATCGAGGCGACTCCCCAGATCGGCGACTGTCCGGCGTGCATTTTCCAGGTTTAGCCGCACGTCTTTGCCAGCTTCTTGATCTTCCTTAAGCTTCAGCCAGCGGTCAGACCAGAAATTTATTTCCTTGGTGAGGCGCTCGTGGACAGCCGCAAGAGTCTTGTCCACATGAGCAAAACGTCGTTCAGATACTTCCTGGAAATGTTCCGGAACCAGTGTGGTCGCCGCCAGAGCGAGCGCGCGTTGCTCCTGATCGGCACGTATCCAGGGCGCCGCAAGCACCTCCTTCAGCAAGACACGGTCAGCAGATGGAAGTGGTTCAAGGTCGAGGTGCGGAGCCCAACCGGCGAATGTCACTGAGCCTTCGGGCGCGACACGCACGAACTGAAGTCGCTTGGAAAGCACATGGTCGTCGCCGGACTTTATCTCGTGAGTGAGTAGGAAGAGGAGATGCGGCTCTTCACCATCGTCGGCCGGGTCCACGAGGATCGCGCCTTGGCGCATCAGATTGCCATGTTGCTCCAGCAGTATGTCGCTAACCGCGAGCATGAGCGGATGACCTGGATGAAGCATCGCCGCAAAGGGCACGCCGGGCTTATCTAGCGGTCGGACTGCTTCTCGCGTAAAGCAGACGCGCTCATAACGTTTCAGCACTGGGGCGAGGTCGCGGCGATTGCGACCCGTTATGAGGCGGTCGCGTTCTCGGATAGAAGCCGGGACGTGTGTAATTTCGAAGCGCGCCGCCTCTCGCGGATGAATTGATCCGCCCAAAGCCTCGAATGCTTTCATAAAGAAAGAGCGCACGAAATAGGGCTGAAGTCGGCGGGCCTCAGCCTTTTCCATTTCATCCTTAACGGCAAACAGACGCTCCGCACTCATGGTCTCCTGCGCTAGGGCGTTGCGATCAAGGAGGTCCCGTAATTTATCGTGGTCAAATGCATTCTCAACCCGCTGGCCTAGACTTGCGCGCACTTCGGGCTTATCGCCATAGCGAATGGCTTCCAGAAGCAGATCTTTGAGGCTGATGCCCTCAAACACTTCCCCTAGAATGTCGAAGACGCGGCCATTAAGGGCGTCGCTCTCAACACTGAGTTTTTCAAGGAGCCGGAAATACACATCGCCTTCGCGCGTTTCCTTCGAAACAAGATTCCACAGATGGCAGACTTCCTGCTGGCCGATGCGGTGAATACGTCCGAAACGCTGTTCTAGCCGGTTAGGGTTCCACGGCAGGTCGTAGTTCACCATTAGATTGGCGTTCTGAAGATTGACACCTTCGCCGGCGGCGTCGGTAGCAATAAGAACGCGCACCTCTGGATCGGACCGAAAGATCGCCTGAATGCGGCGGCGCTCGTCACGGTGGGTTCCGCCGTGGATCGTGACAATCGCGTCAGGATTGCCTACCACTCCCGCAATCTTTCCGTGCAGGTAATTCAACGTGTCGCGGTGCTCGGAAAAGATAATGAGCTTGCGCTGGCGTCCGCCTGCATCACGCATGGCGGGATTGTTTTGCAGGATGCGGGAGAGTTCCTCCCACTTGCGGTCCTTACCGGAAATGACGACTGCCTTGGCCTGAGTTTCCAATCCCTGCAGGATGATTATTTCCGCCTCCAGCTCGGAGATGGTTCGCGCAGCCGTCGCCTGATCGACCAGGGTCTCTTCGAGGCTCTCCTGCTCCTCAGCATTAAGGTCATCCTCGTCATCGGGCACATCCAGTAATGTTTCCGCAAGAACCTGTTGGCCTCGTATCCCGAGCTTTTCCTCACGGACGCGTCGTTCGAGACGTTCTTTTCGTCGCTTGAGCGATTGGAATATGGCTTCAGGACTGGAAGCAAGACGGCGCTGGAGAGCCGCGAGTGCGAAGCCTACGGAGCCCCGGCGTGAACCATCAAGCTGATCGGCCTTTCCCATTTCCGTCTGCACATATTGCGTGACGGATTCGTAGAGGGCAGCTTCGATGTCGGATAGTTTGTAATTGACGGTGTAAGCCTTCCGTTCAGGAAAAAGCTTAGTCCCGTCAAACTTCACCATCTCCTCCTTCACCATGCGGCGCATAAGATCGGAGCAATCGACCTTGTGTACGCCATCGCGGAACTTGCCGTAGAAACGATCTGAATCGAGTAACGATAGGAAGAGCTGAAAATCCTCTTCCTTGCCGTTATGAGGAGTGGCGGTCATCAGCAATAAGTGCCGTGTGTGCTGTCCGATCTTCTCGGCAAAATTGAAGCGCTTAGTTCGTTTCATCTCCCTTCCGAAAAAGTGAGCAGAGAGTTTGTGGGCTTCATCGAACACGACCAAGTCCCACGAAGCGAGGCAAAGTTTGTCCTGAGATTCCTCGTTACGCGACATTTGGTCGAGCCGAACGATGAGTTGGTCGTGGTCCTCAAACGGATTGCCGCTGGGTGATGCAGTTTCCAGTTCCCTTGAGAAAATATGAAACTCCAACCCAAACTTTTCATATAGTTCATCGCGCCACTGTTCCACGAGGCTGCCTGGCGCCACGACCAAGATTCGGCGAGCATCCGCCCGCATAATGAGCTCGCGAATGTATAGCCCGGCCATAATGGTTTTACCCGCACCGGGATCGTCCGCCAGAACAAAGCGTAGTGGCTGGCGTGGGAGCATAGATTCATAAACGGCCGTGATCTGATGCGGAAGAGCCTCCACGTTTGAGGTGTGTATGGCCATCATCGGGTCAAACAGAAAAGCCAAGTCAATGCGCTTGGCTTCGACGGCGAGTTTGAAGTCCTCCCCGTCACCATCGAACGCCCACGGACGCTCCACTGTAGCGAGACTTATATTTTCTTCATCTACGCGCCCAAGCAGCCGATCTTTAATTATTCCTTCAGGCGTTTTGTAGAGGACCTGGACGGCGCCGTCACCGATAGGCACGACAGCAACGACTGTGGCAATTAAAGTGGGCTCGATGCCAGCGAGCGAGATGCCAGGCTTTAGGTTTTCTAATTTCATCGCGGTAAAGAATGTCCGAGTTCTATATAGAATTTGAAACTCTTACCAGAGCCTGATTTAACTGTCATTCGCCTTGGAAAGTACGATTCTACTCGGATTATCCCCTACTCTGCCTTCGCCCCCGTTCGGCATCCGCAGCCGCATTCACGGCCGTGACATGCGAATAGCCTTCGTCCCCGCATCGCGCTCGCTCCCTGGCCTTTTCGCTGACTTCCAGTAGTTTCTGTTCGGTTTCATCGATGCTCCAGCCGCGCTGCGCCGCCATCTTGCAGAAAAAGAAGTCCGCATGACTGCGGCTTGGGCCTTTACCGCTGCTGGCGGGCGGAGCGCCCAGCAAGCAACGCTCGTAGTCCGGCCATTGCCTCTCGCGGCCGGAAGAGTGCGAAGCACGGCGGGGGCGTAGTTCTACTACGGATGTGATTTGCTCCGGGGATGCCAGCAGGTGAAGCTCCTCCAGCTGCGCAGGCGTCATGATGCGGCCAGGATGTGCTTCGAGAATTGTGACGGTCGGGGGATTGGGTAAATATTTGGTTTTCCAGTTCTCAGTGCCGGCAAGGCGCGTGGCATGGGAGGCCGATTTATCATTTGCGCCCATTGCGCGCCGAACGCGGCGCGTGAACTCCTTAAACTGTTCCTTACCTTCCGGCACTCCAGATACCGCTATCCATGCCTGGCGGTTGCCGGGGCTCGTTTCGTGGATGATAAAGGCGGCGGGACGGATGCGGTCGATCTGCTCCCGGGTCTTCAGGTCGTCGAGCTGCACAAATGCAACACCGGAACCGATCGGACGGATGACGACATTCTCGCCGGTCATTACTTTCGAGTCGTCCGGAAGCTTCATAGGCCGCTTTATGCCAGCGGTCCGGACGATTCCGGGCAGCTTTTCACGCAAGTCATCCAGCGAGTAGTCCTTGCCCCATATTTTTTGCTTATGCCCCGGCCATTCAAGCTCAAGCTTGGTGACAACAAAGGATTGCGCGCCGCAGCTCGCGAGAATATCCAGCATCCTGAATGCTTCGTTGAGATCCGGCACCACCCTCCCCTACTCTGCTTTTGATTGCCAAGTGCGCAGACGATAGCGTGACATTTTCAAACATGCAATCAGCGCATGACTGAAATCAACTAATGGACGGGACGCAATTGGTTGATGGTGGATCTGAAATGCGACCTGACGGGCGGATCGAAGGGATGTCTTCGCACCTACGCCGCCGCCGTGTTTCATTGGGCTAGTCAAGGAAGGGTTTCCCTTCCTTGGGAAGCGAGAGCCCTCGAAGGGCTTGAGCTTCCGAAATGGGTTGGTTTGTTTTTTGTGCGGGCTTTGTAAATGAGTCGAGAAAGGAAAAAATGGGGGTATGGCCTAGTGTTATAAATCTGTTAAAGGACGTGTTAAGCGGTGGATAATTATCGACAGGCTTTTGATCTTCTTGGTTGTTTTGACACCCTCCTGTCAACAAAACCACGAAAGAGCGTCAGCGAACCACCGAAGGTTGCGTCAACAAAACCACGAAACGTTTTTACTAAAAAGGTTGAAAAGTTTTGTCAGCAAAACCACGAATAATCTCGTTCTGTCAACAAAACCACGTTAATTGTTCTTGCGTCAACAAAACCACGAAGCTAGAGTGCTCGTCAAGAAAACCACGAACTCATGAATTGACGCATGACAGCAGTAGATGAGGACACTGTCGATACCGAATTCCGGGAAGACAGAGCCATCGGGAAGTCGGCCCTGCTTCCGCAGCGACATCCCAACCACGATCTTTTCATTTGTGACGTACTCGATGCGATTCCTAAAGATGATATGGCCAGCATGGAGCACCCGATCTTTTCGCTCGCAACAAAGGCCGACACAAGAGTCCTTCGCTATGAGCACAGAAATGTCATCGTCGAGATCGCACCCAGTGTAAAGGGGCTCGCGACCATCTACGACAAAGACATTCTCATCTACTGCATTTCGCAGGTCATGGCCAAGAAAAACGCTGGCGAGCACCTCGCCCAGACGCTTCATCTGAATGCGCACGAGCTTCTAGTCTGGACAAATCGCGAAACCAGTGGTGACGGTTATCGCCGCCTCAAGGAGGCTTTCGAGCGACTGAGTGGGACTAGGATCACTACGAACATTAAGGCCAACGGCGAAGAAATCACCGAAGGCTTCGGCCTGATTGAAAGCTGGCGTGTGGTGCGGGAGACGAAGTCGGGACGCATGAGCGAACTCAAGGTTCGCCTTTCGGACTGGGTATATCGAATTATTCAGGGTTCTGAAGTGCTGACGCTGAGCCGAGATTACTTCCGGCTCAGAAAGCCCATCGACCGTAGGGTCTACGAGCTGGCGCGCAAGCACTGCGGAGAACAGGATGAATGGAAAATCGGTCTTGAATTACTGCACAAGAAGACCGGCGCGAGCAGCCACTATCGCGAATTCAAGTCGATGATCCGCGAGCTCGTGCAGAACGATCATCTGCCCGACTACCGAGTATCACTTGAAGATGAGATGGTGATTTTCAGGAACCGGATGAACTGGCAGCCATCAAAGGCGGAGGTCCGATATCCGATACTCGATGCCGAGGCTTACCACGACGCCAAGCTCGTGGCTCCAGGCTATGACGTGTACCACCTTGAGCAGGAGTGGCGAGACTGGTGGGTTGATAGTGGCATGCCGGAGCTGGGCTTTCCTGGCAGAGCGTTCGTTGGCTTCTGCAAGAAACGCTACCAAATGAAGCCCAATCCCTGAGATTGGGGGGCTGCCGATAGCCATCAGCCCCCTCCCCGCCCCTTTGCGGATAAGTTGAGGCAACGGTGGATTTCATGCGCAAGTCAGGTGCGACCGAAGCGGATGTTGACGCATTCATCCAAAGTCAAACGGCGTAGAGAGATCAGTTAAATGCACTGGCTGCGTGATGCTTGGCGACATAATCGGCAATCGCTTCGTGCAGCATTTCCTGCTGATCCTTGCCGAGATCGATGCCGAGCTTCTGGAACGCGATGATGGTTGAATCCTTCGGGTGGTAGTAACCGCCGATGTGCTTCTTTGGGAGACGTATGGGCTTCTCCATTTTCGCAATGGGCTGGGCTGCCCGTTCCGGTGGTGGGAGTGTCGCAGGCTCCGCCGTGACTGGTTTTTCTTCGCGAACTACGGTCAGTATCGAGCGCCTTGTTGCCATCAGACTATTACCTCCTGATTCTGAACCGGTTCAGGTGTGCGCACCTGAAGCTGTGAAAGAAGCCAATCCTTGAGTTCGGTGATCTCCTGAGCGGCTTTACCGTCTGGTTCAACCTCGACAACAGCTTTGCCGAGGGGCCAGGAGGCTCGGTAGGCGCTACGCTCGCGCAATATGACAGGACATGGTGGGAGCCCTACCCCTTCGACAATCGCGCGGGCATCCTCAAGAAGCGTCGTCGCGCTATGCGGAGCAGTGTTAAATACGACGAAGGCGGGCTTTCCTGCCGACTTGACGAGCTGGGCGGTACGGCGAATCGCGTCAAGATCAACAAGGCTCGGCCGGCACGGAATCAGAACCAGATCCGCCGCTATCGCCGCCGTGAACGCCTGCGGGCCCGCGGCTGGCGGCGTATCAATGATTGCGAGCTCGAACTTGCCCTGCTCTGCCGCCTTGATGGCCTCAGACAGGCGACGGTCGGTGAGAAATTCGACATGTGGCATGTCCGTCTGGCGACGATCTGCCCACATGACGGCGCTTTCCTGTGGATCAAGATCGAAAAGAATTGTGCGGATTCCAGCTGCAACTGCCAAGTTAACGGCTAATGTCGTTTTGCCGACGCCGCCCTTCTGAGCTATGAGTGATACGGTTTTCACTACTGCAGTCCTTCACTGATGCAACGATTCAAGTGTGCACAGCTGAATTGATGATGTACTTCAATTCTGATGTCAAAGCGATTCCCTGGCGCAGCGGAGGGTTTTTGTGAACTATTGCAAGAATGCAACGGTTCACGACTTCAGATATGCAGAATCACAGCTGTGCTGTATTGCAGTGCTGCTATTTGTAATTTCTGCAAATGCTCAATGATGCATTTGTTCAGTCCTGAATGTTTGCACAACATCAGCTACTAGTTTTTGGGTTTATGCATCTGCTCAGCCTTGAAGGCTTGCAAGACATCAGTTACTAATTTCTGGGTTTATGCATTCCTTCAATTCTGCAGCGCTTCAATGTTGCATTTGCGATGTATTTCAAGACTGAGCGGTAAGCTTGGTTGAAGCTCTGATATATGTCACTGGTGCAATACTGATTTTCTGCATGCCTGCAGGGCCTCAATTTATCAGCCCTGCATGCCTGAAGGTGTGCACAGTTTCAAAAGTGACGTTATGCAATTGCACGAGAGGGTAGAGGAGGGAAGAGTTTTAGGTATCTGGAACGTTCGTAGGGGTGCGTCGGTCTCCTTCTAACCCATTGATAAAGCTAATGTTAAAAATGGCTTGGAATTAATGAGCGATAGAACTGGTTGCTATCGCTCACGCAATGCCATAATGTGAGTGATAGAAAGGATGGCTATCGCTCATGACCTGGAACTGGCAGCAACCTGACTGGCCCAAATTCGTCTGGAATACATCCCGCCTCGCCGCGGCCGAACAGCAGTTCCTCGTTGGGGGAGGGACATTTGTCGGCGCAATCAAGCATCTTGGAGAAGAAGATCGCAATCAGCTGACGGTCGAGGCGATGAGTACGGAAGCGCTGACCACATCAGAAATCGAGGGCGAGATTCTGGATCGGGCGAGTGTTCAGTCATCCATCCAGAGGCAGCTGGGGTTGGCAGCGGACAACCGGCGGGCGGCGCCGGCGGAACGTGGCGTTTCAGAGATGATGGTCAACCTGTACAAGACCTTCGCCGCGCCGCTTTCGGATGACACATTGTTTGAATGGCATCGCATGCTGATGACCGGCAGGCAAGATCTGACGGATATTGGTCGCTACCGCACAAGCAGTGAGCCGATGCAGGTTCTCTCTGGCGCAATGGGCTCGCCGAAGATTCATTTTGAGGCGCCGCCATCCGCGAAGGTTCCTGGGGAAATGAAGCAATTGATTACGTGGTTCAACCGAACCGCTCCCGGCGGTGCAAAGCCTCTGCCGGCGCTGACAAGGGCAGGGGCTGCTCACCTTTACTTTGAATCGATCCATCCGTTTGAGGATGGCAACGGCCGCATCGGCCGCGCGCTTGCGGAAAAATCCTTGGCGCAGAGTCTAGGTCAGCCGTCCCTCATCGCGCTTGCTGCGACGATCCTTGCACGGCGCGCGCTCTATTATGCGGCGCTGGAAGCAGCCAACAAAAGCAACGAAATCACCGAATGGCTCGCGTGGTTTGCCGGCACGACCATTGAAGCGCAGCGGCGCACGCTTGCGCTCATCGAATTTCTCATCGACAAGACAAAGTTGCTCGACCGCATTCGCGGGCAGCTGAACGATAGGCAGGAAAAAGCGCTCCTGCGGATGTTCAAGGAAGGGCCGGAAGGATTCAAGGGCGGCATGAGCGCCGGCAAGTACAGCACCATCACGGATGCGTCGCCGGCAACCACGACTCGCGATCTTGCGGATCTGACAGAGAAAGATGCGCTCATCAGGGAAGGGGAGCGCAGGCATGCTCGCTACAAACTGAATGTTCCTTTGCGGCACGTACGGCAAGTCTCTATCAATGAGCGCGGCGAGTTGGTAGAAGCATAAGGATAAGCGGTTCATTATGCCTGACCGAAATCAGCCGTGCCCGTGTGGTAGTGGCAAGAAATTTCGCTGGTGTTGTGGTACGCGCAGAAAACTGGGAAAGGGACCATCCCATATGAGCCTGCAGCCGAAACAAGTTTCTGTTCAGGTAACTCCCATCAATTTTCGTGGCGAAAACGCCCGCATCACCATGGTGCCGATTTTTCCTGAAGGAGATCAGCGGAATCTGAACAGCCCGGCGGGTCTTCCAGGGAAGTACACAATCACTTTCATACTGAGCCGGCCCCGACACGTCGTCGTATCGGAATCGGTTCACAACTGGAGCGATGTCGTTAAGGGTGATTCACACCTGGCGATAACACGTCCGGCGATGACGCCGAAGAATTCACCGGACGCGGTCGCCATAAAGGTCCGAACGATGGGGGCGGATGGGGCATCGTTGGAATTCACCGGTCACCCGAATGAAATGGGTTATCTCGGTCAGCTTCGGTCGGAGCCATTTGACGCTCAGAGTTTCTACGACGCAGAGCAGAAGGCATATCACCCCTTGCTTCCAATATTGAGCAATTGGTCTATCCACCTGGACATACCAATTTATGTGGTCCAAAGCGATGTAGTTGAATTGAGGACTGGCGCACACAGTGGACGCGTATATACGGCTCCTGCGGAATCTGCCTTCGCTGTGGCTGGAGTGGGAATAATAAAACCCGGTTCAGAATATCTGCATTATGCGAGCCTTTATCGAGAGGCGCTAAATACCAATAGCCCGCCCTATCGCTTTCTTTGCTTATTCAAAATCATCGAGGGCGTTCTTACCCGCAGGAGTCGCCTTGCAAATGAAGTCGTAAAAACTGGCCAGAAGCCTAGGGCGCTTGTGGAACGAATTCCTGAGAATCCCGCCGATTTTCAGAAATGGCTTGATGCGATCTACCATGTTCGCCAGTGGCACGAACTGGCTTTGATTCAGGTGCTTCCTCCTGATGTTAGGGGCAAGAAATTCAATGCGGTGATTGACTCCGAGTTGAGGCCGTTGAGGAATGAAGTAGCGCATGCCATTATGGATTCTGGCGAACTTGGAATGTCGGCCGACGATCTTCTGGAATCGGAGAAGGTAGACAAATGGCTACCGCTCACGCGAACTATTGTTCGTCGGATGCTAAAGAATGATTTCAAAGAAGAGTTTCTCTCGCACCTGCCCGATCCATAAGGATTGCGTTCTCTGCCTGGGGAACGACGGACTTTGGGTGCAAACTATGCAATCACTTCGCAATCACTTAACGTGGTCTTGCGGGTTCTTCGGTGTATTTGTTAGCCGTCCGTGCTCTGTAAGTTGTTCCAGGTACGTTTTGTCGTGGATTCGAATCCCACTCTCTCCGCCATATTTTTCCCCGCATAAACACTGGTGATTACCAAAACTCAGGGGAACCTGGCCGACTCAAATCAGCTTCGGGGCTACGAACAGTCTCACCTGATCCCAACCCGACCGCGTGCTGCTTTGCATCCTGAATTACACGGATCATAGCGTCCACAAGACAGCCAGAGTCGTTCTTCTTCTCACTGCAAATGTCTTTCAGAGCGTTAATCGCTGGCAAGGAGCTGGGTTTTGACAATTCCTCGATAAAAGCCTGTTCTCCTCCAGATGATCTATAGGCTTTCTGAAGTATATTCAATTCAGTTAGCGTCTCTTTACGAAACTCCATAGTTTGCTCTGCAGAATCGGCGTCACCCCAGATTGAGCCATCCTCAAACTGAACGAATTCCAATCGTGTGGTTGCCCGCGGCCTAGCTTGTTCGGGTTCGGTGCGTCCAGCCGACTGGCCGTACCTGCCAAGAAAGGGTTTGAATTCCAGGCTATCACCTGGTTGAAGAGCATGCGGGGAAAAGAAATAGTCTTGCTGATCCGATTCGTGTATATCGAACTTCTGAGTACCCGTAACCTCAAAAGAAACCACAACGAGCAACATTTCGCGACCTGAGACATTGGTTGCCGAGGCGGTCGCTTGAAAAGAATAGGGAGTCGGACCGGCCTGCGCATCTGTGAATAGTACCTCTCCTGAAACAGTAACCGGACTATCCTTCTCCGAAGCATCGACCATCTTCATCTTAACTTGCTCCACGACGCAAAAGGCGCCGCAGGCTAAGGACAACACTACCGCCAGCAGAAATCCGATGAGTGAAATCATCGACCGTCTCATAACGATTACCCACCTTTCAATACAAGACTACGGCCCGAGCTTCGCGCACGACTTGGATTCGTACACGCTCTGGCCTCCAACCCCAACGACGTCTCCATTCATCTTCATTAAAGGCCTGTAAGGGCCGGCACATTCGGTTGAAGTACATGTCCGGTGATTGCCGCCGCCGCTGCGCACCTGACCACGATGCGTCGACAGGCGGCTCCACAGTGTCGTGCTCCCGCCTGCTCTCAGCGCATGCGTTCCAACCCGCACCACACGAAGACCCTCGCCCGTGTCGGACCGGCTCTCGCCGGCTTCACGGAAGAAGTAGACGCCGCGCGCCGGCC
>Ga0209006_10000131_pt1 | contig 81439 bp, 75 predicted proteins | sample JacPin_JW_Ref_O2_FD_188567 | JGI IMG/M metagenome (GOLD analysis project Ga0209006, IMG submission 188567) | Forest soil microbial communities from Algoma, Ontario, Canada - Jack Pine, Ontario site 1_JW_Ref_O2 (SPAdes) (version 2) | ecosystem: Environmental > Terrestrial > Soil > Boreal... | reverse complement strand
AACTGGCGGGCCACCGGCACGCTGGACGACGAGCTGGTTCGGCAGGGCATCGTCGGCATTGCCGGCATCGACACCCGCGCGGCGGTCCGACATCTGCGCACCCGCGGCTCGATGAAGGCCGGCATCTTCTCCGGCGATGCGGTCGCCGACACGGACACATTGCTTCAGCGGGTGTGCGATCAGCCGCCGATGCTGGGTGCTGACCTTGCAGGCGAGGTCAGCACCGGCAGCGGATACATCGTGGAACCCGATGTGCCGCAGCGATTTACTGTTGCTGCGCTGGATCTGGGTATCAAGACCAACACGCCGCGCAATTTCGCGCGCCGCGCCATTCGCAGCCACGTGCTGCCGTCGTCGGTGACGTTCGAGCAGATCGCCGACCTGCGACCGGACGGTGTGTTCCTGTCCAACGGGCCCGGCGATCCGGCGACCGCCGACCACGTCGTCGCCGTGACCCGAGAGGTGATCGGCGCCGGGATTCCACTGTTCGGCATCTGTTTCGGCAACCAGATTCTCGGCCGGGCACTCGGCCGGTCCACCTACAAGATGACGTTCGGGCACCGCGGCATCAACGTGCCGGTGATCGACCACTCCACGGGCCGAGTTGCGGTGACCGCGCAGAACCACGGGTTCGCGCTGGAGGGTGAGGCGGGGGAGCGCTTCGACACCGCGTTCGGAACAGCCGAGATCAGCCATACCTGCGCCAACGACGGCGTGGTCGAGGGCATCAGACTTGTTGACGGCCGCGCCTTCTCGGTGCAGTACCACCCGGAGGCGGCGGCCGGACCGCACGACGCGGAGTATCTGTTCGATCAGTTCGTCGACCTGATGTCGGGGCGGGGTGGGTAGATGCCGCGGCGTACTGACCTCAACCACATCCTGGTGATCGGTTCCGGGCCGATCGTCATCGGGCAGGCCTGCGAGTTCGACTACTCCGGCACCCAAGCGTGCCGGGTGCTACGGGCCGAGGGCCTGCAGGTCAGCCTGGTCAACTCGAACCCAGCGACGATCATGACGGACCCCGAGTTCGCCGATCACACGTACGTCGAACCCATCACGCCTGCTTTCGTCGAGCGGGTGATCGCGCAGCAAGTGCAGCGCGGCAACAAGATCGACGCGCTGCTGGCGACCCTGGGCGGGCAAACCGCGCTGAACACCGCGGTCGCGCTGTACGAGAACGGGGTGCTCGAGAAGTACGGGGTCGAGCTGATCGGCGCCGATTTCGACGCGATCCAGCGCGGTGAGGACCGCCAGCGGTTCAAGGACATCGTCGCCAAGGTCGGTGGTGAATCCGCGCGCTCCCGTGTGTGTTTCACGATGGGGGAAGTGACGGAGACGGTCGACGAGCTCGGGCTGCCGGTCGTCGTTCGCCCGTCTTTCACCATGGGCGGGTTGGGCTCCGGCATGGCGCACAGCATCGACGAGGTGCGGCGGATGGCCGGCGACGGGCTGGCCGCTTCACCGTCGGCCAACGTGTTGATCGAGGAATCGATTTACGGCTGGAAGGAATTCGAGCTCGAGCTGATGCGCGACGGCCACGACAACGTGGTCGTCGTCTGCTCGATCGAGAACGTCGACCCGATGGGCGTGCACACCGGAGACTCCGTGACCGTCGCGCCCGCGATGACTCTGACCGACCGCGAATACCAGCGGATGCGCGACCTGGGCATCGCGATCCTGCGAGAGGTCGGCGTCGACACCGGCGGCTGCAATATCCAGTTCGCGGTCAACCCCGAAGACGGCAGGCTGATCGTCATCGAAATGAATCCGCGGGTGTCGCGGTCGAGCGCGCTGGCGTCCAAGGCCACAGGCTTTCCGATCGCGAAGATCGCGGCCAAGCTCGCGATCGGCTACACGCTCGACGAGATCCTCAACGACATCACCAAGGAAACGCCGGCTTGCTTCGAGCCGACGTTGGACTATGTGGTGGTCAAGGCACCGCGTTTTGCATTCGAGAAGTTTCCCGGCGCCGATCCGACGCTGACCACCACGATGAAGTCGGTGGGTGAGGCAATGTCGTTGGGCCGGAACTTCATCGAAGCGCTCGGCAAGGTGATGCGCTCGCTCGAGACGACGCGGGCGGGCTTCTGGACGGCGCCGGACCCCGAGGGTGACGCCAACGATGCGCTCGACCGGCTGAGGACCCCGGGTGAGGGCCGGCTCTACGACATCGAGCTGGCGCTGCGGCTGGGCGCGTCGGTGGAGCAGGTGTCGGAGGTCTCCGCCGTCGATCCGTGGTTCGTCGAGCAGATCGCCGGGGTGGTCGCGCTGCGCGCCGAGCTGATCGATGCGCCGGTTCTCGACGCCGACCTGCTGCGGCGCGCAAAGCACAGTGGCCTGTCGGATCGCCAGATCGCCGCGCTACGGCCCGAATTGGCGGGGGAGGTCGGCGTGCGCGTGCTGCGGCACCGTCTCGGCATCCATCCGGTGTTCAAGACCGTTGACACCTGCGCCGCAGAGTTCGAGGCCAAGACGCCGTACCACTACAGCAGCTACGAACTGGACCCCGCCGCCGAAACCGAGGTCGCACCGCAAATCGATCGGCCCAAGGTGCTCATCCTCGGGTCGGGCCCCAACCGGATCGGGCAGGGCATCGAGTTCGACTACAGCTGCGTGCATGCGGCGACGACGCTGTCCGACGCGGGGTTCGAGACGGTGATGATCAACTGCAACCCCGAGACGGTCTCAACTGACTACGACACCGCCGACCGGCTGTACTTCGAGCCCTTGACGTTCGAGGACGTGCTCGAGGTGTACTACGCCGAATCCCATTCGGGTGCGGGCGGTCCCGGTGTGGCCGGCGTGATCGTGCAGTTGGGTGGGCAGACCCCGCTCGGCCTCGCTCAGCGACTCGCGGATGCGGGCGTGCCGATCGTCGGCACCAGCCCGAAAGCGATCAACCTGGCTGAGGACCGCGGCGCGTTCGGCGAGGTGCTCAGTGACGCCGGCTTGCCCGCACCGCCGTTCGGCACCGCGACAACGTTCGAGCACGCCCGCAAGATCGCCGCCGAGATCGGATATCCCGTGCTGGTGCGGCCGTCGTATGTGCTCGGCGGACGCGGCATGGAGATCGTCTACGACGAGCAGACCCTGCACGGCTACATCACCCGCGCCACTGAGCTGTCGCCCGAACACCCGGTGCTGGTGGATCGATTCCTCGAGGACGCCATCGAGATCGACGTCGACGCGCTATGCGACGGCACCGAGGTATACATCGGCGGGATCATGGAGCACATCGAGGAGGCCGGCATCCACTCCGGTGACTCGGCGTGCGCGCTGCCGCCGGTGACGTTGGGGCGCAGTGACATCGAGAAGGTCCGCCGCGCGACCGAGGCGATCGCACACGGGATCGGGGTCGTCGGACTGCTCAACGTGCAGTACGCGCTCAAGGACGACGTCCTCTACGTGCTGGAGGCCAACCCGCGGGCCAGCCGCACCGTGCCGTTCGTGTCCAAGGCCACCGCCGTGCCGCTTGCGAAGGCTTGTGCGCGGATCATGCTGGGCGCGAGCATCTCCCAGCTGCGGGACGAACGGATGCTGGTCGGTACAGGCGACGGCGCGGACGCGCCCCCGAACGCTCCGATCGCCGTTAAGGAAGCGGTGCTGCCGTTCCACCGGTTCCGCCGCGCCGACGGCTCCGGCATCGACTCGCTACTCGGCCCGGAGATGAAGTCGACAGGCGAGGTGATGGGCATCGACCGCGACTTCGGCAGCGCGTTCGCCAAGAGTCAGACGGCCGCATACGGCTCACTGCCTGCTGAGGGCACCGTGTTTGTGTCGGTGGCCAACCGGGACAAGCGATCGCTGGTGTTCCCCGTCAAGCGGCTTGCCGACCTTGGCTTCCGGGTGCTGGCCACCGCGGGCACGGCGGAGATGTTACGGCGCAACGGAATTCCGTGCGATGAGGTTCGTAAGCATTTCGAAGAGCCGAGCCCCGATCGACCCGCACTTTCGGCGGTGGACGCCATCAAGGCGGGCGAGGTCCAGATGGTGATCAACACGCCGTACGGCAACTCGGGACCCCGCATCGACGGCTACGAGATCCGGTCCGCGGCGGTTGCGATGAACATTCCCTGTGTGACGACGGTGCAGGGCGCGTCGGCGGCGGTGCAAGGCATCGAGGCCGGAATCCGCGGTGACATCGGAGTGATGTCGCTGCAGGAGCTGCACAGCACGCTGAGCAACGGCGGACATTAGCGGTGCGCGGGTTCGGCGCCAGGCTGAGCGACGCTGTAAGTCGCTGCGGCCCACTGTGTCTGGGCATCGACCCGCACCCCGAGCTGCTGCGGTCGTGGGGCCTGCCCGAGGACCCGTACGGACTCGCCAGGTTCGCGGACGCCTGTGTCGAAGCATTCACCGGCTTCGCGGTGGTCAAGCCGCAGGTGGCGTTCTTCGAGGCGTACGGATCGGCCGGATACGCGGTGCTGGAGCGCACGATCGCCGCGCTGCGCGAGGCCGGCGTGCTCGTGCTCGCCGACGCCAAACGCGGAGACATCGGTTCGACGATGGCCGCGTACGCCGCCGCGTGGGCGGGCGACTCCCCGCTGGCGGCCGACGCCGTCACCGCGTCTCCGTACCTTGGCTTCGGGTCGCTGTGCCCACTGCTGGACGCCGCCGCTGCCCATCACCGCGGGGTCTTCGTGCTGGCCGCAACGTCCAACCCCGAGGGTGCCGACGTGCAACAGGCAGTGCAACAGGCAGGGGCGGACGGACGCACGGTGGCGCAGTCGATCGTCGACGAGGCGGCCGCGGTCAACCGGAACGCACTCCCCGAACCCGGCTCAGTCGGTGTCGTCGTCGGGGCGACGGCACGGTACGTGCCGGATCTCAGGTCGCTGGGCGGCCCGGTGCTGGTGCCGGGGATCGGGGCACAGGGCGGCCGGCCCGGGGGCCTGGCAGGGCTCGGGGGTGCGCGGCCCGGGCAGCTGTTGCCCGCGGTGTCGCGCGAGGTGCTGGGGGCCGGCCCGGACGTCGCCGCGCTCCGGGCGGCCGCGGAACGGATGCGCGACGCGGTCGCCTACCTGGGGAAATAGTCGGCGGCGGCGGCGGGCTGAGCGACGCGTCTCGCGGCCAGCACCATCAACGGCGGCAGGACTAGCTCGAGGACCAGCATCGCGACGAAAAATGGGGTCGGCGGACCCACGGCGATCAGCGCGACCAGCCGTCCGATGCCACCGACGAGTAACACCGCGGCCAGGACGTTGACATACACCTGTTTGCGCTCGACATCGCGGGCGCACCACAGCAGCGCAACGCCGTAGCAACCGAACAATCCGGCGTAGAACCGGTCCTCCCCGTCGGAGGTGGGATTGACCGTGCTTCCGCCGATGATCGCCTCCGGCCCGACAGCGAGATGCGCGAGCGAAATCCCGATCGCGATGACCCCGAACATGACGAGGAAGCCTTGAAAGAGCCGCCGCATCGCCATGAAATCCAGTGTACTACGGTACGTAGTAGATGGATAGAGGCCGTCGGCGACCCGCCCCACGTGTCGGACGACACGCCGAGGCGCGTCAAAAAACTATCAATTGCCTGCGGTTTTTCATTTTGCGGGCGATCTGCCCCGCTTCGCCGGTCGGTCGCGGGGCTGCGCGGCGGCGCTCGGTCGCGTGAAAACCGTTCTCACGCTGGGACTTCCGTCTGCCCAATCGGTGGTTGGCACCGTCGGAATGCGAGTATCCGGCGGATCGGGAGGCCCCGCGTGACGGCGCGACACGCAGGCATTTTGGGCCCGTAACCAGGGGGTGGGGTTCGCAATCGTCTGACGGCGTGGGTACGGTCGTCGTCGCTGGCTGGATTTACTCCAGCCGAGTGGAAATGATCGATGGTGGATGAGACGGAGGAATCGTGGCCCTTCCCCAGTTGACTGACGAGCAGCGTGCTGCTGCCTTGGAGAAGGCTGCTGCCGCTCGCCGGGCGCGGGCTGAGCTCAAGGATCGGCTCAAGCGAGGCGGCACCAACCTCACGCAGGTGCTCAAGGATGCCGAGACGAACGAGATAATCGGCAAGATGAAGGTTTCCGCGCTGCTCGAGGCGTTGCCGAAGGTCGGCAAGGTCAAGGCGCAGGAAATCATGACTGAGTTGGAGATCGCCCCCACACGCCGCCTGCGCGGCCTGGGCGACCGCCAGCGCAAGGCCCTGCTGGAAAAGTTCAGCTCCTGACGGACGCCGGGGGATCGGGCGCGCAGGTTCTGGTGTTGTCCGGTCCCTCGGCCGTCGGGAAGTCTACGGTCGTCCGCTGCCTGCGCGACCGCGTCCCTGACCTGTACTTCAGTGTCTCGGCGACGACGCGGGCACCACGTCCTGGCGAGGTGGACGGTGTCGACTACCACTTCGTGCTCCCGCAGGCGTTCCAGCGCCTGATCGACGAGGGCGCGCTGTTGGAGTGGGCTGACATCCACGGCGGTTTGCACCGCTCGGGAACACCGGCCCAGCCGGTCCGCGATGCCGCACGCAGCGGCCGTCCCGTGCTGATCGAGGTCGACCTCGCCGGCGCCCGGGCCATCAAGCGGGTGATGCCCGAGGCGTTCACGGTGTTCCTCGCGCCGCCGAGTTGGGCGGTGCTGGAGGCACGGTTGACCCGCCGAGGCACCGAGAGCGCGGATGTGATGCAGCGGCGGCTGGCCACCGCCCGCGAGGAATTGGCGGCTCAGGCCGACTTCGACGCGGTCGTCGTGAACAGCGAATTGGAGTCGGCGTGCGAAGAATTGATAGCCTTACTTGGGGAAACCGCGCCGGACACGGCGTGATCGACCCGCAAAACCCACTTCTTGACTCTCAGGAGACAGTCTTTCGTGAGCAATTCACACGACTCGACGCTGGCCGCGGTGCCTGACCAGGGATCCGACATCAGCCCCTACGACACGCCGCTGGGCATCACCAATCCGCCCATCGACGAGTTGCTGGCGCGGGTGTCGAGCAAGTACGCCCTGGTCATCTATGCCGCCAAGCGTGCGCGCCAGATCAACGATTACTACAACCAACTCGGCGAGGGCATCCTCGAGTACGTCGGGCCGCTGGTCGAGCCCGGCCTGCAGGAGAAGCCGCTGTCGATCGCACTCCGCGAGATCCACGCCGACCTGCTCGAACACACCGAGGGCGAGTAGGGGTCGGGCGAAGAGCAGAGATGGGCGATGAGCCTCTCGGGCGAAGAGCAGAGATGACGGACCGTAACCGGATCATCGTCGGCGTTTCCGGTGGCATCGCCGCCTACAAGGCCTGTTCGGTCGTCCGGCAGCTCGTCGAGGCCGGGCACAGCGTCCGGGTGATCCCCACCGAGTCCGCGCTACGCTTCGTCGGCGCCGCCACGTTCGAGGCGCTCTCGGGTGAACCGGTGCACACCGGCGTCTTCGAGGACGTGCCCGAGGTCCCGCATGTGCAGATCGGCAAGCAGGCCGACCTCGTTGTGGTGGCGCCGGCCACCGCCGACGTGCTGGCGCGTGCCGCCCACGGCCGCGCCGACGACCTGTTGACCGCCGCGCTGTTGACCGCCCGCTGTCCGGTGCTGTTCGCCCCCGCGATGCACACCGAGATGTGGCTGCACCCCGCCACCGTCGAGAACGTCGCGACGCTGCGGCGACGCGGCGCCGTGGTGCTCGAACCCGCGTCGGGACGGCTGACCGGATCCGACACCGGCGCGGGCCGGCTGCCCGAACCCGAGGAGATCACCACCTTCGCCGAGCTGCTGCTGGCCCGCGGCGACGCGATGCCGTACGACCTTGCCGGTTGCAAGGTGCTGGTGACCGCCGGCGGCACCCGCGAGCCGATCGACCCCGTGCGGTTCATCGGCAACCGAAGCTCCGGTAAACAGGGCTACGCGGTGGCCCGCGTCGCCGCCCAGCGCGGCGCCGACGTGACGCTGGTTGCCGCCCACACCACCGGGCTGGCCGACCCGGCCGGCGTACACGTGGTGCACGTCAGCTCGGCGCAGCAGCTGGGCGATGCGGTCGCCAAGCGCGCGCCCGACGCGCATGTGCTCGTGATGGCCGCTGCCGTCGCCGACTTCCGGCCCGCCCAGGCGTCGTCGAGCAAGATCAAGAAGGGCCCGGACGCCGGCCCGGAATCCAAGTTTGACGCGCCGACCATCGAACTGGTCCGCAACGACGACGTGCTGGCAGGCGCGGTGCGGGCCCGCACCGATGGCCAGTTGCCCAACATGGGCGCGATCGTCGGCTTCGCCGCCGAAACCGGAGACGCGAACGGAGACGTCCTGTTCCACGCCCGCGCGAAACTTCACCGCAAGGGGTGTGACCTGCTCATCGTCAATGCCGTCGGCGACAACCGGGCATTCGAGGTGGACAGCAACGACGGCTGGCTGTTGGCCTCCGACGGCACCGAGTCCGCGCTGGAGCACGGCAGCAAGACGCTGATGGCGAGCCGTATCGTGGACGCGATCGTGACCTTCCTGCACGGCCGCGCCGGGTAACGCAGGGCCGGTGTGCGGTCCTGCGGTGCGTTTCGCGCCGGGGATATCATTTGCTTAACTAAGTATCGAGGATCGAGAGGACGACACCGTGAGCGAATCAGGTCGGCTGTTCACCAGTGAGTCGGTGACCGAAGGGCATCCCGACAAGATCTGCGACGCGATCAGCGACTCGGTGCTCGATGCGCTGCTCAGCCAGGACCGGCACTCACGGGTGGCCGTGGAGACGCTCGTCACCACCGGGCAGGTGCACGTCGCAGGCGAGGTGACCACCTCGGCCAACGTCGACATCCCGACGATCGTGCGCGACCGCATCCTCAAGATCGGCTACGACTCGTCCGATAAGGGCTTCGACGGCAACTCGTGCGGCGTGAACATCGCGATCGGCAAGCAGTCGCCCGACATCGCCCAGGGCGTCGACACCGCCCACGAGACGCGGGTCGAGGGCGCCGGTGACCCGCTGGACAAGCAGGGCGCGGGCGACCAGGGCCTGATGTTCGGCTATGCCATCAAGGACACCCCCGAACTGATGCCGCTGCCGATCGCTCTGGCCCACCGGCTGGCGCGCCGGCTGACCGAGGTCCGCAAGAACGGCGTGCTGGACTACCTGCGCCCGGACGGCAAGACCCAGGTCACCGTCCAATACGCCGGCACCACCCCGGTCCGGCTGGACACCGTCGTGCTGTCGACTCAGCACGCCGACGGCATCGACCTGGACAAGACGCTCACCCCGGACATCCGCGAGAAGGTCGTCAACACCGTGCTGGCCGACCTGAGCCACGAATCGATGGACACCTCCGACTTCAGGCTGCTGGTCAACCCGACGGGCAAGTTCGTCCTCGGCGGCCCGATGGGCGACGCCGGGCTGACGGGCCGCAAGATCATCGTCGACACCTACGGCGGATGGGCCCGCCACGGCGGCGGCGCGTTCTCCGGCAAGGATCCGTCCAAGGTGGACCGTTCCGCCGCGTACGCGATGCGCTGGGTGGCAAAGAACGTGGTTGCCGCGGGCCTGGCCGACCGCGTGGAGGTGCAGGTCGCGTACGCGATCGGTAAGGCCGCCCCGGTCGGGCTGTTCGTCGAGACGTTCGGCACCGAGACCGTCGACCCCGCCAGGATCGAGAAGGCGATCACCTCGGTGTTCGACCTGCGACCCGGCGCGATCATCCGCGACCTCGATCTGCTGCGGCCGATCTACGCGCAGACCGCCGCCTACGGGCACTTCGGCCGCACCGACATCGAGCTGCCGTGGGAGCAGCTGTCCAAGGTCGACGACCTGAAGGGCGCGGTCTAAGTCAGGCCGAGAACCGGTAGTCCTCGAGGGGGAATCGGCGGCTGCGCCAGATCGTCTCGAGCGTGGTGGCCCGCCGCAACGGGACGTCGCCGTGCGAGTCGAAGTAGTAACTGTTGGCCAGCTTGCAGGAGTCCTGCCAGAAGATCTGTGTGTGACGCTTTCGCATGCACTCGGCGAAGTAGCGGTCGTTGGCCTCGTTGGTCACCTCGACCCGCGTCGCGCGCTGGCGCTCAGCACGTTTCAGGCATCGCACGATGTGATGGGTCTGCGTTTCGATGAGCGCAAAAAATGACGAACCCACGAATCCGTACGGCCCGCACACCGTGAAGAAATTCGGGAAGCCGGGAAGGCTGACACCCTCGTAGGCCTGCAGGCGGTTCTCCTCCCAGAACCGGCTCAACGTCATGCCGCCGCGGCCGGTGATCTCGTAGGTGAGGCTGTCGACATCCATCACCTTGAACCCCGTCGCGAGGATCAGCACGTCGACTTCACGAAGGTCGCCTTCGACCGTTGCCACGCCGCTGGGCGTGATCTTGTCGATCGGTTCGGTGACCAACTCGACGTTGTCGCGGTTGAACGCCGACAGGTACGTGTTATGGAAGGCGGGTCGCTTGCAGCCGACGGCGTATTGCGGCGTGAGCTTCTCCCGCACCACCGGGTCGTCGACCTGGCGGCGCAAGTACCCCTTTCCGGCCACCCCGGCCCGTTTCGCGAGCTTGAACGTGGTGAAGTACTGCGCCGACAACGGGAAGGTCAACTCGACGTAGATCTGGCTCAGCAGCCGTTGCAGGGCCATGCCGCCGGGTATCCGCATCGCCCAGCGAGCCATCCGGGGGAGTGGCACGTCGAACTTGGGGAAGCACCAGATGGGTGTGCGCTGGTAGACGGTCAGATGCTCGACCTTCGTCGCGATCTCGGGAATGACCTGTACAGCTGACGCGCCGGTGCCGATGATCGCGACACGCTTGCCGCTCAGGTCCTGGCTGTGGTCCCAGCGTGCGGTGTGGATGGTGACGCCGTGGAAGCTGTCGACCCCGGCGATGTCGGGAAGCTTGGGCGTCGTGAGCACGCCGCCGGCGTTGATGAGGAAGCGTGCCGTGATCTGTTCGCCGGAATCCAGATCCAGTCGCCACAGATCCTGCTCGTCATCGAACGTGGCCGCCTCGACCTGGGTGTTGAACCGGATCTTCGAGGTGATGCCGTACTTGTCGGCGCAGTGCTCAGCGTAGGACTTCAGCTCGTGTCCGTGGGCGTAGGTCCGGCTCCAGTCCGGCCGCTGCTCGAAGGAGAACTGATACGAAAACGACGGGATGTCCACGGCGACACCCGGATAGCGATTCCAGTGCCACGTGCCGCCGGCTCCGTCGGCCGCCTCGATGATCACGTAGCTGTGCAGCCCGGCCTCATCGAGCTTGACCGCTGCGCCGATGCCGGAGAATCCCGCTCCGACGATCGCGGTGTCATAGTCGGGTCCGGTTGGGGTGCTCGGTGTCGTTGAGGTGCTCACGGACCCACTAAACCATTCGACGCACAGCTGATTGACCGGAAACCCGTCGAGTAGCTTCTGCAGGATGGCATCCAAAGGGGCGGAGTTGGCGGACTCTTCGTCCGGCGCGGGGACGCCGTACGCACCCCGCTTGCAGGTCGGGGGCTGGGTTGCGGCCGGGTGGGTGGCCGTCGCCTACGGCGTGTTCTTGACGTTCATTGCGTTGCACACTGTCCCGGGCGAGCCGTTGACGGGTCGGTGGGCCGGGCAGCCGGCGTTCAAGGCGTTGATGGCGGTCCTGCTGGCGGTTGCCGCGGTGGCGCATCCGATCGTGCGGGAGCGCCGCTGGCTGATGCCGGCGTTGGTGTTCTCGGCGGTCGGGGACTTTCTGCTGGCCATCCCATGGTGGGCGCTGTCGTTCGTGGGCGGGCTGGGCGCCTTCCTGGTGGCCCATCTGTGCTACCTGGGCGCGTTGGCACCGTTGGCCGTGCGGTCCCGCCTGCGGCTCGTCGCGGTCGGTGTGATGTGCGCCCTGTGTGTGGCACTGCTGGCCTGGTTCTGGCCATACCTGGGCACCGACAAGCTGACCGCGCCGGTCACGGTGTACATCGCCGTGCTGTGCGCAATGGTGTGCGCGGCGCTGCTCGCCCGGTTGCCCACCCCGTGGACTGCGCTGGGCGCCGTCTGTTTTGCGGGGTCCGACGCGATGATCGGCATCGACCAGTTCATCCTGCAGTCCGACGTGCTGGGGGTGCCGATCTGGTGGGTCTACGCGATGTCTCAGCTGCTGATCACCGCGGGGTTCTTCTTCGGCAGGCAGTTCCCGACGAGCGGCGCAACCGAACCGCAGACGGACACGTCGGACCCCGCTGATACACCCGAGGAGTGAGCACCAGCCGCCGGGCCGCCGAGCACGAGCCCATCGCTCGCGTCTTGCCGATGCTGTCGGTGCCTCATCTGGACCGCGAATTCGATTACCTCGTCGCGGCCGATCAGTCCGACGACGCTCAGCCCGGCGTTCGGGCACGCGTGCGTTTCCACGGCCGCCTGGTCGATGCGTTCGTGCTGGAACGACGGTCTGACACCGACCATGTCGGCGAGCTCGGCTGGCTCGACCGGGTGATGTCGCCCGAGCCGGTGCTGACGCCCGACGTGCGGCGCCTGGTCGACGCGGTCGCGGCCCGATACGCCGGCACCCGGGCGGACGTGCTGCGGCTCGCGATGCCGCCGCGCCACGCCCGTGTCGAGCGCGAGGTGCGGGCGGCCCAGATTCCCGGCCCGCCGGCGCCGGTTGACGTCACGAATTGGGGCGTGTACCAGCGCGGCGAGCGGTTCGTGGCCGCGCTGGCCGAGGGCCGCGCCGCGCGCGCGGTGTGGCAGGCAATGCCGGGTGAGCAGTGGGCCGCCCGCCTGGCCGAAGCCGTGGCAGTGGTCGTCGGCACCGGGCGCGGCGCGCTGGCCGTGGTGCCCGACCAGCGCGACGTCGACACTCTGCTCGCGCACACCGTGCGGCTCATCGACGCTTCGTCGGTGGTCGCGCTGTCCGCGGGTCTGGGGCCGGCCGAACGGTACCGCCGCTGGCTGGCCGCGCTGCGCGGCGACGCGCGCCTGGTGATCGGCACCCGCAGTGCCGTGTTCGCGCCGGTCGCCGATCTCGGCCTTGTCATCGTCTGGGACGACGGCGACGACACGCTCGCTGAACCTCGCACGCCGTATCCGCACGCCCGCGAGGTCGCGATGCTGCGGGCGCATCAGCTGCGGTGCGCGGCAGTGATCGGCGGGTACGCGCGCACGGCGGAGGCCCACGCCCTCGTGCGCAGCGGCTGGGCGCACGACCTGGTGGCCGCCCGGCCGGCCGTGCGCGCGCGGGCACCGCGCGTGATCGCGCTCGACGACAGTGGCTACGCCGACGCACGCGACCCTGCCGCGCGCACAGCCCGGCTGCCGTCGATCGCACTGCGAGCGGCGCGGACTGCGCTGGACGCCGGATCGCCGGTGCTGGTTCAGGTGCCGCGCCGCGGGTATGTGCCCGCGCTGGCCTGCTCGCGTTGCCGCACCATCGCCCGTTGCCGGCACTGCACCGGCCCGTTGTCCATTCCCGATCCGGATCACGCCGGTGCGGTCTGCCGGTGGTGCGGGCGGGCCGACACGATGCTGAAGTGTGCCCGCTGCGGGGCCGACGCCGTCCGCGCGGTCGTGGTGGGCGCCCGGCGGACCGCCGAGGAGTTGGGGCGGGCGTTTCCCGGCACCACGGTCGTCACCTCCGGCGGCGACAGCGTGGTCCGCGAGGTCGAGTCACACCCGGCGCTCGTCGTCGCCACTCCGGGCGCCGAGCCCGTGGCCTGCGGCGGGTATGGCGCGGCGCTGCTGCTGGACGGGTGGGCTCTGCTCGGCCGGCAGGACTTGCGGGCCGCCGAGGACACGCTACGGCGGTGGATGGCCGCGGTGGCGCTGGTCCGAAGCCGCGGTGACGGGGGTGCCGTAGTGGTCGTTGCCGACTCCGTGATCCCGACCGTCCAGGCGCTCATCCGCTGGGATCCGGTCGGGCACGCCGAGGCCGAACTCGACGCCAGATCCGGGGTGGGCCTGCCGCCGAGCGTGCACATCGCCGCGCTTGACGGTCCACCCCGGGCGGTGTACGCGCTGCTCGAGCTGACGGAGCTGCCGGACGGCGCCGAGCTGCTCGGCCCGGTCGAGTTGCCGGTGGCCGCGCGCCGCCCCGCCGGCGCGGGTGAGGACGACGTGGTGACGCGGATGCTGATCCGGGTCGGCCGCGATCAGGGGTTGGCGCTGGCGGCGGCACTTCGGCGCACGGTCGGCGTGACGAGCGCCCGCCATGATCAGGAGCCGGTTCGGGTCCAAATCGACCCGTTGCACATAGGGTAAAGCCGGGGCTAAGTGCCGGGCCGCACTACAGGCCGCACTACAGGAGGAGCCGTGCGTCTCGTGTTCGCGGGCACACCAGAACCCGCGGTGCCTGCGCTGCGGCGCCTGATCGCCTCACCGCGGCACGACGTGATCGCGGTCCTGACGCGCCCCGACGCGATTTCCGGCCGCCGCGGCAAGCCGACCCCGTCGCCGGTGGCTCGGCTCGCCGCCGACGCGGCCATCCCGGTCCTGACGCCGCATCGGCCGAACTCCGAGGAATTCGTCGAGCGGCTGACCGCGCTCGCGCCCGAGTGTTGCTCCGTGGTGGCTTACGGCGCGCTGCTGCGCGACGCGTTGCTGGCCGTGCCCACGCACGGCTGGGTGAACCTGCACTTCTCGTTGCTGCCTGCCTGGCGGGGGGCCGCGCCGGTGCAGGCGTCGGTCGCTGCGGGCGACCCGGTGACGGGCGCGACGACGTTCCGCATCGAACGCGACCTCGACAGCGGCCCTATCTACGGTGTCGTCACCGAAACAATTCGACCCGATGACACGGCCGGCGAACTGCTGCAGCGGCTTTCGTTGTCCGGAGCCGCGCTGTTGGAGTCGACGATGGACGGGATCGACGATGGCTCGCTGGTCCCGGTGCCACAACCCGCGGACGGTGTCAGCATCGCGCCGAAGATCACCGTCGACGACGCGCGCGTGCGCTGGGAGCTGCCCGCCCAAGCCGTCGAGCGCCGCATCCGCGCCGTCACACCGAGCCCGGGCGCGTGGACAACGATCGACAGGGCTCGGGTCAAGATCGGCCCGGTCACCCTGAAAGAGGAGGCCGAGTCCACCGATCGGTTGCAGCCCGGGCAACTGCGGGTGAACCGGCACGGGGTCTGGGTGGGAACCGGGTCGCAGCCCGTGCTGCTCGGTCAGGTCCAGCCACCCGGCAAGAGATCGATGGCGGCGGCCGACTGGGCCCGGGGCGCACGCCTTGGCGAGTCGGCGCGCGCGTCGTGACCGCCGACCCGCGACGTAGGCCGCCGCGCCGGCCCCACAAGTCCGCGCCGCGACGCCACCCGCTCGACCCCGCCCGCGGCGCGGCGTTCGACGTGCTGCGGGCGGTATCCGAACGCGATGCCTACGCCAACCTCACGTTGCCCCCGCTGCTCAACGAGGGCGGCATCACCGGCCGGGACGCGGCATTCGCGACCGAGCTCGCATACGGGACATGCCGCACCCGTGGGCTTCTCGATGCGATCATCGCGGCGGCCGCCGACCGGCCAGTCGAGCAAATCCACCCCGTGTTGCTCGACCTGCTGAGGCTCGGTGCATACCAACTTCTTCGCACGCGCGTCGACAGCCATGCGGCCGTCTCTACCACGGTCGAGCAGGCCGGGATCGAATTCGATTCTGCGCGAGCCGGTTTCGTCAACGCCGTGCTGCGCACCATCGCATCGCGCGACGAGCAGTCGTGGATAGCCGAGCTGGCGCCGGACCCCGCTGTCGACCCGGTCGGGCACGCTGCTTTCATGCATGCCCACCCGCGCTGGATCGCGCAGTCGTTCGCGGACGCGCTGGGCAGCGACGCCGGCGAGCTCGACGCACTGCTGGCAAGCGACAACGCGCGCCCAACGGTGCAGCTGGCCGCGCGCCCGGGCAGCATGACGGCCCACGAGCTCGCCGCCGCGGTGGACGGCACCGTCGGGCGGTATTCCCCCTACGCGGTGTACCTTTCCGGCGGCGGTGATCCCGGCCGGCTGCACCCGCTGCGCGACAGGAAGGCTCAGGTCCAGGACGAGGGCAGCCAGCTTGTCGCCCGCGCGCTCGTCCTCGCCGAACTCGACGGGGACGACGGCGGCCGATGGCTGGACCTGTGCGCGGGTCCGGGCGGCAAGACCGCGTTGCTGGCCGCGTTCGGCGCGGCGTCCGGCGCCCGCGTGACCGCTATCGAGCCCGCGCCGCACCGCGCGGATCTGGTCGAACAGAGCACGCGCGGTCTCGATGTCGAGGTGCTGCGGGTCGATGGCCGCGATCCACACCTCGACCCTGGGTTCGATCGAGTGCTCGTCGATACGCCGTGCACCGGCCTTGGTGCGCTGCGGCGCCGGCCGGAAGCCCGCTGGCGGCGCGCCTCGGGTGACGTGCCCGCTCTGGTGAAATTGCAGCGCGAGCTGCTGGCATCGGCGATCGAGCTGACTCGGCCCGGCGGCGTCGTGCTCTACGCGACCTGCTCACCGCACCTCGCCGAAACGGTCGGGGTCGTCGCCGACGCGTTGCGCCGACATCCGGTCACGGCGCTGGATACCCGGCCGTTTTTCGAACCTGCCGATCGACTCGGCGAGGGCCCCTCGGTGCAGTTGTGGCCGCACCGGCACGGCACCGACGCGATGTTCGCCGCCGCGCTGCGCAGGACTGATTAGGGAGGGCCAATTAGGGAGGGCCAATTGGGGAGGCCAATTAAGGTGAGCCCATGCCGCCTCCGTTGATCGCGCCGTCGATCCTCGCCGCCGACTTCGCCCGCCTGGCGGACGAGGCCGCGATCGTGACCGGTGCGGACTGGCTGCACATCGACGTGATGGACAACCACTTCGTGCCGAACCTGACGATCGGGCTTCCAGTCGTCGAGAGCCTTCTCGCGGTGACCGACATCCCGATGGACTGTCATCTGATGATCGATAACCCCGATAGGTGGGCACCGCCGTACGCGGAGGCCGGTGCCTACAACGTGACGTTTCACGCCGAGGCGACGAACAACCCGGTCGCGGTGGCGCGCGACATCCGCGCGGCCGGGGCCAAGGCCGGCCTGTCGGTGAAACCCGGCACGCCGCTGGAGCCGTACCTGGAGATCCTCCCCGAGTTCGACACCCTGCTGATCATGTCCGTAGAGCCGGGATTCGGCGGACAGGTGTTCATGCCCGAAGTGCTGGTGAAGGTCGCCATTGCCCGTCGTCTCGTCGACTCGGGTGAGCTGACGATCGTGGTCGAGATCGACGGCGGGGTCAACGAGGACACCATCGAGCAGGCGGCCGCCGCGGGCGTGGACTGCTTCGTGGCAGGGTCCGCGGTGTACGGCGCCGACGACCCCGCCGCTGCCGTGCGGTCGCTGCGCCAGCAGGCTGCCGCGGTGTCACCGCATCTGCGGCTATGAGTTCGTATGAGGAAGCCATGCGGCTGGCGATCGAGCACGCCGAGCTGGTCAAGGGCGCCACTTATCCGAACCCGCCGGTGGGCGCGGTGATTCTCGACGTCGCCGGCGAGGTGGTGGGTGCCGGCGGCACCGAGCCTGCTGGCGGCCCGCACGCCGAGGTGGTGGCGTTGCGTCGGGCCGGTGAACTGGCGAACGGCGGAACCGCGGTGGTGACGCTGGAGCCGTGCAACCACCACGGCAAAACGCCGCCGTGCGTGGATGCGCTTGTCGCGGCGGGCGTTTCGCGGGTGGTCTACGCTGTCGCCGACCCGAACCCGGTGGCGGCCGGGGGAGCGGCGCGGCTGGCATCGGCAGGAATCGAGGTGGTGAGCGGCACATCGGCCGACGCCGTCGAGCGCGGCACGCTGAGGGAATGGCTGCGCAAGCAGCGCACCGGCTTGCCGCATGTCACATGGAAATTCGCGGCCAGCATCGACGGGCGCAGTGCGGCGGCCGACGGTACCAGCCAGTGGATCACCGGTGACGTTGCCCGCGCCGACGTGCACCGTCGCCGAGCAGCCGCCGACGCGATCATCGTCGGTACCGGCACAGTGTTCTCCGACGACCCGGCGTTGACCGCCCGGCTGCCCGACGGGAGCCTGGCGGATCGCCAGCCACTGCGAGTAGTCGTGGGTGAACGCGAAATATCCTCCGAGGCCAGAGTTCTCAACGACGATTCGCGGACCATGCTGATCCGCACTCACGATCCCAACGAGGTCATCAGGGCGCTCGCCGATCGGACCGACGTCCTACTCGAAGGCGGTCCGACCCTGGCCGCGGCGTTCCTGCGGGCGGGTCTCGTCGACCGGATTCTGGCCTACGTGGCGCCGATCCTCGTCGGTGGACCCATCACCGTCATCGGCGACGTCGGTGTGTCGACGATCGGCAAAGCGTTGCGATGGAAGTTCGACGGTGTCGAACAGATCGGCCCGGATCTGCTGCTGAGCCTTGTTGCCGCGTGAGTGGCGCGACTAATCGTCGTCCTCCAGCTCGCGGTGCTCGATGATGTCCCGAACACCGGTGGCGCCGAGCCGTTCCCGGAATTGCTGCACTGTATAACCGATGACGGTCGCAGCGGTGCGGGCACGCGCGGTCGCCGACCGCGGCAGAGCGAACAGTGGGGCCATCTCCCCGAAATACTGCTGCGGGGTTGCGGTTTTCACTAATTCCTCACCCCCGCTTGCCAATTCGCGGACGAGTTCAACCTCTCCTGCCTTGACCACATAGATGCAGTCGCCCATCGTGCCCTGCTCGAACAACACCTCGCCCTTCTCGAGATGCATAGTCTCCGGTTCGTGGTCGGTGGCGGCGATGTGCGGCATCAGTTCGACGACTTGATCTGCCAGCGGCAGGATCCGTGCGTCGTGGGTGGCGACCACCACGACGCGCTCACCGGACGCGAGTTCACGGATCAGCCGCAGCACCTCTTCCACCTGGATGAAATCCAGGTGTGCGGTGGGCTCGTCGGCGAGCAGCAGCGGGGGGTCCAGCGCGATCGCCCGTGCCACGGCGACCCGTTGCTGCTGTCCTCCGGACAGATCGCCGGGCCGGTGCCCCATGCGGTCCTTCAGGCCGACGCGGGCGAGAAGTTCCTCGGCACGCTCGCGTGCGTCGCGCCGCGACATGCGGGCCGCCCGCATCGGCACGATCACGTTCTCGATGGCGGTCAGGCTGGAGACCAGATTGAAGGCCTGGAAGACGATGCCCACGGTGTTGCGTCGGTACTTCGACAACGCCCGGCGGTCGAGCTTGGTGAGGTCGACGTCGCCGAACTCGATGCGGCCCTCGGCGGGTGCGAGGATTCCGCCGAGGCACGACAGCAGCGTCGTCTTCCCGCAGCCGCTCGGCCCCAGCAGAATCGCCAGCGATCCCTGGCTCACGTCGAGGTTGAGGCCGTCGATCGGACGGACGGCGTACCCGCCGCTCGAGTACTCGACGACGAGGTCTTTGATGCGCAGATCGGCCATGCTCATGGCCCCCCAAATGCCAGCGCGGGATCGACGGTGACCGCGCGGCGCAGGCCCGCGACGCTCGCCAGCAGTCCGATCACCACCGCGATCACCGGCAGCAGCACGAACGCCAGCGTCGGAATATCCACCCGCATCGGGAACAGTGGACCGAGCAGAACCGACAGCACGCCACCGAGCAGCGCCGCGAGGACCGCGACGACGACCGCCTGCACTGCGAGCCCGCCGAGGATCGACCGCGTCGCGACGCCGACCGCCTTGAACACCGCGAAGTCCCGGATGCGTTCGAGTGCCGACACGTAGATCATCGAGCCGACGATCAACGCGGCGACCACCCACAGCAGCCCCGCCATCATGGAGATCGAGGTGCGGGCGCCGTTCAATGGGCGCACCAGATCCGCGACGGCACCTGCGCGGTCGACATCGCGATAGCCGTCCGGCGGCGTGGCGAGTGTGCCGCGGATGCCGATCGACGAGATCAGCGGCTGCCCCGAGAACAGCAGTTGCTGGGCGCCATCCACCGTCAGGAACACGTTGGCCTGGCGGGCGAGCAAGGTGGAGTCATCGACGATGCCGACGATTTGCAATGTCCGCGAGCCGATTTCGAGGTTCTGGCCGACGCCTTGACCCATCGTGCTCGACACCGCGATCTCGCCGGGACTGCTCGGGACGCGGCCCGCCGATACCGCGGGCATCCCGGGCCCGTGTTCGGGTGCCCCGAACACGTTGACGTTGCGCGACGAACCGCGGTCGGGGATCGTCGCGCTGCCATAGACCATCGGTACCGCGGCTGCAACCCCCGGGGTCCGTGCCGCTGTCTGCAGTTCTGTGGGCGCGAACGGCGACGATCCCACAAACGGCCCCGCCGCGCCCGACTTGATCAGATAGGAGTCGAGGCCCAGCGAGTCGACCGTGCGGTCCGCCTCCACGCGAAATCCGTTCGCCAACCCGGTGAGAACAAGTGTCATCGCGAAGACCAGCCCGGTGCCGATGATGGCGATGACGAATCGCCGCTTGCGCCATTGCAGGTCGCGCAGCGCCGCGGTCAACACGTCGTCGTCCGCCACATGAACAGGACGTTACCGACAATCACCTACTGCCGCGCGGAAACCGGTTCCTCGGCATCGGGTTCCGGTTCGATCGGCTGCTTCTCGCGGCTGCCGATGAGCAGCCCGAGCAGGGCGCCGACGACACACACGATCGCGGTGATCGTGAAGATATAGCCGTACTCCTGGGTGTAGGCCATCTGGTAGTTCCGGCCGATCTGATCCCCGATGTCGATCGGATTGCCCTTCGGCTTCGGCAGGCTCTGGAGGATCTGCTGAAACTTGTACAGCCCAAAAGCGGACAGCGAGGCGATGCCGACCAGCATCCCGATCATCCGTGCCACCACCACCGCCGACGAGGCGATACCGTGCTGGGCGGGCGGCACCGCCCGGAGCGCGGCGGACGTGAGCGGCCCGATGACAAGGCCCAACCCGAGGCCGGCCAGCGCCAGGTCGGTGTCGAAGACCGGCAACGAGAACACCACCAGGTCGTGGCGCCTGGTCAACACGTCGCTGTGCCAATGCGAGATCAGCCAGTATCCGACTGCCGCGATCAGCAGGCCCCCGAACGCGATCCAGCGGTCACCCACCCTGGTGGCCAGCCAGCCGCCGAGGAGCGCGCCGATGGGCAGCGCGATCAGGAACCTCAGCAACAGTCCGGCGGCCTGGTTCTGATCCATGCTGAGCACGCCCTGGCCGAACAACTCGACGTCGACGAGCGTCACCATCAGCGCCCCACCCGCACACAACGATGCGCCGAGGGCGCACAAGAACGGCAGGAACTGCACCCCCGCGGGCTCGATCAGCCGGGTGCGGGCGAACCGTTCCCAGATCGCGAACACAGCAGCGGCAGCCAGCGCGCCACACAGAACCGGCAGGCCCCAACTGGGCAGCACGTGCTTCCCGTCCGGCTGCGGGTTGTAGAGGCCCCAGACGGCGAGGCCGAGCGCGATGGCCAGCAATACGCCGCCGACCACATCGACCCGTTCCGGCGGGCCGTCACCGCGTTTTCGCGACGGCAGGCTGAAGTGGATCATCACCATCGCGATCGCCGCCAGCGGCACGTTGATCCAGAACACGTCCCGCCAGGAAGTCAGCAGCCACACGATGAAGATGCCATACAGCGGGCCCAGCACACTGCCCAGCTCCTGGGCCGCGCCGATTCCGCCGAGCACCCCCGCGCGGCTGCGCTGCGACCACAGGTCTGCCGCGAGCGCGAACGTGACCGGCAGCAGCGCACCGCTTGCGGTGCCCTGGATGAAGCGTCCGATTATCAGCATCGTCAGATCGCCCGACAGCGCGGTCACTACCGATCCCGCCGCGAAACCCACGAGACTGAGCTGCAGCATCAGCTTGCGGCCGAACCGGTCGGAGGCCCGGCCGAGCAGCGGCATGGCCGCGATGTAGCCGAGCAGATACCACGTGATGATGGGCGTGATGCGCTGAACCTGGTTCACCGCGATCCCGACGTCGCGCATGATGTCGCGCATGATCGTGACCACGACGTACGTGTCGAGGGCGCCGAGCAGGACGGCCAGGCTGCCCGCAGCGATCGCTACTTTGCGGTTGGTCTGCATCAGACGCCGGGCGGCTTCTCGACGGTGACCGGGTCGTTCCACTTCGACAGCGTCATCTGAATGCTGTTGCCGGAGCTGGGTTCCAGCTTGGCCTGAACGAGATCGTGGTTGCCGTCCTCACGGACCCAGGCGGTGCCGGGGACGGTTCCGCCCGTGGCGACCTTCGGGGCGATCTTGTTGACGGCGTCGGCACTGACCTGGCCGGTGATCTTGATCGTCTGCACGCCGTTGATCGTTTCCCGGCCGTCGGCCTTCGGATTGGTGAAGTTGGACAGGATGTTGGCAAGTCCGGTGTCGGGATTCAGGATCACCGACACGTCGTAGATGTCCGACGCCGGGCCGAAGTTGTTCCAGCTATTGGGGTCGAGTGACCCGAACAGTGTGCCGTCGAGGACGACGAAGTCGGCCTCGGCGGCGTCGCCGGCCAACATGAGACGGGTATGGCCCTTCGCGGCGACCGCCGGGACGTTGGTCAGGTCCCCGGTCAGCGACTGGAGGGGCAACCCCGCGATCTTGCCCTGGACCGTCAGATCCAGGTGCGCGCTCTTGAGGTCTCGGGTGGTCTGGGCGGATTGCTTCAACAGCGTCGCGGCGTCCGGTAATGGCGCGCCGGACTGCTGGTTCGAGGATTTCGAACACCCGGCGATAAGTGCGGCGGACAGCGCGACGGCGGCGAGGATGGCTGCAGTAGTTCGGCGCAAGGGCATGGCTTGCATCGTAGAGGGTCACGGTGGCGAGCCCGGTTCGCGCACTAACCTGTGCTGGTGTTCACCGGGATCGTCGAAGAGGTCGGCCGTGTCGTCGAAAAGTCGGATCTGCCGGACGCCGTGCGGCTGAGGATCCGCGGTCCCGTCGTCACCAGCGATGCGTCGCCTGGCGACTCGATCGCGGTGAACGGTGTGTGCCTGACGGTGGTGCAGGTGCTTCCGGGTGGCGAGTTCACCACCGACGTGATGGCCGAGACGTTGAACCGCTCGACGCTGCGGCACGTCGGTGATCGGCCGGACGTGAACCTCGAGCGGGCGGTCACGGTCGATCGCCGGCTCGGCGGCCACATCGTCCAGGGCCACGTCGACGGGACCGGGCGTGTGATTTCGCGCACGCCGTCGGCGCACTGGGAGGCGGTGCGGATCGCGTTGTCGCCCGATCTCGCCCGCTACGTCGTCGAGAAGGGGTCGATCGCCGTCGACGGCGTCAGCCTTACCGTGTCGGGGCTCGGCAACGATACAGGTCAGGACTGGTTTGAGGTGTCGCTGATCCCGACCACGCTCACCGAGACGACCCTGTCGCAGGTGCCCGTCGGGAGCGAGGTGAATCTCGAGGTGGACGTGATTGCGAAGTACGTCGAAAGGCTGATGGGCACCGGTCACTAGACTGGGATGCGAGCAGCGCTTTCGGGCGCTGCGCCGCCGCCAAAAGGAGTTGCCGGCCCATGACGAGGTTGGACAGTGTCGAGCGCGCTGTCGCCGACATCGCGGCGGGCAAGGCGGTCATCGTCATCGACGACGAGGATCGTGAGAACGAAGGCGACCTGATCTTCGCCGCCGAGAAGGCCACGCCCGAGCTGGTCGCATTCATGGTGCGCTACACGTCGGGTTACCTGTGCGTGCCGTTGGCCGGCGAGATCTGCGACCGGCTGGGCCTGTTGCCGATGTACGCAGTCAACCAGGACAAGCATGGCACCGCCTACACCGTGACGGTTGATGCGAAAAACGGTGTAGGAACCGGTATTTCAGCTTCTGATCGATCGACGACGATGCGGCTGCTCGCCGACCCGGCAAGCGCTGCAGACGACTTCACGCGTCCGGGCCACGTGGTGCCGTTGCGGGCCAAGGAAGGTGGGGTGTTGCGCCGGCCCGGCCACACCGAGGCCGCCGTCGATCTTGCGAAGCTGGCGGGGCTGCAGCCCGCGGGCGCGATCTGCGAGATCGTCAGCCAGAAGGATGAGGGCGCGATGGCGCAGACCGACGAGCTACGGGTCTTCGCCGATGAGCACGGGCTGGCGCTGATCTCGATCGCCGACTTGATCGAGTGGCGGCGCAAGCATGAGAAGCACGTGGAACTCATTGCCGAGGCGCGGATCCCTACCCGGCACGGCGAGTTCCGTGCCGTCGGATACACCAGCATCTACGACGACGTCGAGCACGTCGCTCTGGTCCGCGGCGACATCGGCGACGGCGACGACGTCCTGGTCCGCGTGCACTCCGAATGCCTCACCGGCGACGTGTTCGGCTCGCGCCGCTGCGACTGCGGCCCGCAACTGGACGCGGCGCTGGCGATGGTGGCCAGGGAAGGCCGCGGCGTGGTGCTCTACATGCGCGGGCACGAGGGCCGCGGCATCGGGCTGATGCACAAGCTGCAGGCCTACCAGCTCCAGGATGCCGGCGCCGACACCGTCGACGCGAACCTCGAGCTGGGCCTGCCCGCCGACGCTCGCGACTACGGACTGGGCGCGCAGATCTTGTACGACCTGGGAGTGCGCTCGATGCGGTTGCTCACCAACAACCCGGCCAAGCGCGTCGGCCTCGACGGGTACGGGCTGCACATCATCGAACGGGTGCCGCTTCCGGTGCGGGCGAACGCGGAGAACATCCGGTACCTGATCACCAAGCGTGATCGGATGGGCCACGACTTGTCCGGACTCGACGACTTCGATAGCCACCTGCCTGGCGAATTCGGCGGTGCCCTTTGAGCGCTGAGCGAGAAGGGGAAGCGATTCGCGCATGAGCCCTGCCCGCGGGGTGCCGGACATGCCGGTGCTCGACGCGTCAGGTGTGCGGCTGGCGATTGTCGCGAGCACCTGGCACCTGACGATCTGCGATGCATTGCTCGACAGCGCGAAAAGGTGCGCCGCCGACGCCGGCGTCAGGGAGCCGACGGTGGTCAGGGTGCTCGGGGCCATCGAAATTCCGGTTATCGCACAGGAATTGGCGCGTAACCATGACGCGGTCGTGGCTCTCGGCGTGGTCATCCGCGGGCAGACACCGCATTTCGATTACGTCTGCGATGCCGTCACGCAGGGCCTGACCCGGGTGTCCCTGGACGCCGCCAAGCCGGTGGCCAACGGCGTGCTCACCACCAACAACGAGGAACAGGCGCTGGACCGCGCCGGGTTGCCGTCATCGGCCGAGGACAAGGGTGCGCAGGCCACGGCCGCGGCGCTGTCCACGGCGCTGACGCTTCGCGAATTGCGGTCATGAGCGAGAGCTGGGATCTGCAGGTGCGTCCGCACCTGACGCCATACTTCGCGTACGGTGCAGCGATCCTGATCCTGGCGGCGCACGTCATGGTCGGCGTGCTACTGAAGGCCCGGTCCACCGGAGTGGTGTTCCAGACCGCCGATCAGTTCGCGATCGCCGGTTTCGGCGTGGTGGTGGCCTGCGCCGTGCTGCTGTTCGCGCGCCCGCGTCTGCGGGTCGGCAAGAACGGACTGGCAGTGCGGAACATGCTGGGCGAGAAGCTCATCGCCTGGCCCGACGTTGTAGGCGTCTCTTTTCCGATGGGCGCGCGGTGGGCGCGTGTCGACCTGCCTGACGACGAGTATGTCCCGCTGATGGCGATTCAGTCGGTGGACAAGGAGCGGGCGGTGGCCGCGATGGACCGGGTCCGCGAGCTCGTGTCCCGCTACCGGCCCGCGTCCTAGCTGGTCCTCGGGCCCCCGGTACTAACCTGGGAACGTGCCCGATCCAGCGACGTACCGGCCTGCCCCTGGGTCGATTCCCGTCGAGCCGGGCGTCTACCGCTTCCGTGATCCGCACGGGAGGGTGATTTACGTCGGCAAGGCCAAGAGCCTGCGCAGCAGGTTGACGTCCTACTTTGCCGACATCTCCACCCTGATGCCCAGGACCCGGCAGATGGTGACCACCGCGGCCAGCGTCGAGTGGACTGTGGTCAGCACCGAGGTCGAGGCGCTGCAACTCGAGTACAACTGGATCAAGGAGTTCGACCCGCGATTCAACGTGCGCTACCGCGACGACAAGTCGTATCCGGTGCTCGCTGTGACGCTCAACGAGGAATACCCGCGGCTGATGGTGTACCGGGGCCCGCGCCGCAAGGGCGTCCGCTACTTCGGCCCGTACTCGCACGCCTGGGCGATCCGCGAGACGCTGGACCTATTGACGCGGGTGTTTCCGGCGCGTACCTGTTCGGCTGGAGTGTTCAAGCGCCACAGCCAAATTGATCGGCCCTGCCTACTCGGGTACATCGACAAGTGCTCGGCACCGTGCGTCGGCCGCGTCAGCGCCGACGAGCATCGCAAGATCGTTCTGGACTTCTGCGACTTCCTGTCGGGCAAGACCGATCGGCTAATCCGGGACATGGGGCAGCAGATGAACGACGCTGCAGCCGCGCTCGATTTCGAGAGAGCCGCGCGGTTGCGCGACAACATTTCCGCGCTCAAGCGCGCGCTGGAGAAGCAGACCGTGGTGTTCGGCGACGGCACCGATGCCGATGTCGTCGCGTTCGCCGCCGACGAACTCGAAGCCGCGGTCCAGGTGTTCCACGTCCGCGGCGGACGGGTACGCGGTCAGCGCGGATGGATCGTCGAGAAATCCGGTGGCCCTGGCGAATCCGGGGATGAGGTGCTGGTGGAACAGTTCCTCACTCAGTTCTACGGTGAGCAGGCCGAATTGGACGGCGCCGCAGACGAGTACACCAACCCGGTACCGCGCCAGGTACTGGTGCCTGTGCTGCCGCCGAACGCCACCGAACTGGCCGAGTGGCTGTCGGGGCTGCGCGGTTCACGTGTGCGGGTGAGAGTGGCCCAGCGTGGCGACAAACGCGCGCTGGCCGAGACGGTGCAGCGCAATGCCGCCGAGGCGCTGGCCCAGCACAAGCTCAAGCGTGCCGGTGACTTCAACGCGAGATCGGAAGCGTTGCAGAGCATTCAAGATGCGCTGGGACTTGCTGACGCACCGCTTCGTATCGAGTGTGTGGACGTCAGCCACGTGCAGGGCACCGATGTGGTCGCGTCGCTGGTGGTGTTCGAGGACGCGTTGCCCAAGCGATCGGACTATCGGCATTTCGCGATCCGCGAAGCGGCCGGTGCCGGACGGTCCGACGACGTCGCGTCGATCGCCGAAGTCACGCGGCGCCGGTTCCTGCGGCATCTGTCGGACGCCGCGCAAGGTCACAAGGGTGGGGGTCACAAAGGTGAAGGTCACAAAGGTGGGGGTCACAAAGGTGAGGGTCACAAAGGTGAGGGTGAGGGACGGGCGCGCAGATTCGCCTATCCGCCAAACCTTTACGTGGTCGACGGCGGCGCACCTCAGGTAAATGCCGCGCAGGCGGTGCTCGATGAGCTCGGGATCACCGACATCGCGGTGATCGGCCTGGCGAAGCGGTTGGAAGAGGTGTGGGTGCCGTCGGAGCCCGATCCGCTGATCATGCCGCGCAACAGCGAGGGTCTGTACCTGTTGCAGCGGATCCGCGACGAGGCGCACAGGTTCGCGATCGCCTATCACCGCAGCAAGCGCTCGAAGCGGATGACCGCGTCGGCGCTGGACGCGGTGCGGGGGCTGGGCCAGACGCGGCGGAAGGCGCTGGTCGCGCACTTCGGGTCGGTGGCCAGGCTTAAGCACGCGTCGATTGAGGAGATCACCGCGGTTCCGGGCATCGGGGTGGCGACGGCCCGCGCGGTGCTGGAGGCGCTGCGGGTGGCGGATTCCACGGGAACCAACGCGGATGGCGCCGGGATGAGTGATGATCGAAGCAGGGCATCCGGATGACAGACCATGGCACGGGCGAGGAGCTGCGGGGCGACCCCCGGGACGAGGCGGCTGCAGCGGAATCCGGCATCGACGTCGTCCTGGTCACTGGGCTGTCCGGGGCCGGGCGTGGCACCGCGGCGAAGGTGCTGGAGGACCTGGGCTGGTACGTCGCCGACAACCTGCCACCGGAGCTGATCGCCCAGATGGTGGACCTCGGATTGGCCGCCGGCTCGCGGATCACCCAGCTGGCGGTGGTACTTGACGTGCGGTCGCGCGGCTTCACCGGTGACTTGGATTGGGTGCGTAAGGATTTGGCGACGAGGGCGATCTTCCCACGAGTGCTGTTCCTCGAGGCGTCCGACGATATCCTGGTGCGGCGCTACGAGCAGGTGCGGCGCAGCCATCCGCTCCAAGGCGACCAAACGCTGGCGGAGGGCATCGCCGCAGAGCGCAGGATGCTGGCCCCGCTGCGGGAGGGCGCCGATCTGATCATCGACACCTCGACACGGTCTGTGCGCGGGCTGCGCGAAAGCATCGAGCGGGCGTTCGGCGGGGAGGCCGCGGCGCTCACCAGCGTCACGGTGGAATCGTTCGGGTTCAAATACGGGCTCCCGATGGACGCGGACATGGTGATGGACGTCCGATTCCTGCCCAATCCGCACTGGGTGGACGAATTGCGGCCCCAGACCGGGCGGTCGCCGGCGGTGCGGGAATACGTGTTGTCGCAACCCGGTGCCGAAGAATTCCTGGACACCTACCATCGACTGCTATCCCTTGTTGTCGAGGGATACCGACGGGAGGGGAAGCGTTACATGACGGTCGCCATCGGTTGCACAGGCGGCAAGCACCGTAGCGTCGCGATGGCCGAGGCGTTGGCCGAACGTCTGCAACCGAACGACGAACTGTCGGTGCGGGTACTGCACCGCGACTTGGGTCGCGAATGAGCGACCGCATCGTCGCCCTCGGCGGCGGGCACGGGCTGTATGCCACGTTGTCCGCCGCACGTCGGATCACCCCGCATGTCACCGCGGTGGTCACAGTCGCCGACGACGGGGGTTCGTCGGGGCGGCTGCGCAGCGAGCTCGATATCGTGCCACCAGGGGACTTGCGAATGGCGTTGGCTGCATTGGCATCTGACAGTGGTTACGGGCGGCTGTGGGCGACCATCTTTCAGCACCGCTTCGGCGGGACCGGAGCGCTCGCGGGCCATCCGATCGGCAACTTGTTGCTCGCCGGGCTCAACGAGATGCTGGCCGACCCGGTGGCCGCGCTCGACGAGCTCGGCCGGATCCTCGGGGTCAAGGGCAGGGTATTGCCGATGTGCCCGATCGCGCTGCAGATCGAGGCCGACGTCGCGGGGCTCGAAGCCGACCCGCGGATGAGCCGAGTGATCCGAGGGCAGGTGGCCGTCGCGACGACGCCGGGAAAGGTGCGACGTGTTCGGCTCCTGCCGGGCGATCCGCCGGCGACCCGGCAGGCTGTCGATGCGATCCTGGACGCGGATCTCGTTGTGCTCGGCCCGGGTTCGTGGTTCACGAGTGTCATTCCGCATGTGCTGGTTCCGGGCCTCGCGGCGGCGCTGCAGGCGACGCCCGCGCGGCGCGCGCTGGTACTGAACCTTGCGGCGGAGCCGGGGGAGACCGCAGGGTTCTCCGCCGAGCGCTATGTGCATGTGCTGTCGCAGCATGCCCCGGGGTTCCATGTGCACGAGATCGTCGTCGACGCCGAACGGGTGCCGGGCGAGCGCGAGCGGGACCAGCTGCAGCGCACCGCGAGCCTTCTCAACGCCGAGGTGAGGTTTGCTGACGTGGCCCGACCTGGTACATCTCTACATGACCCGGCGAAGTTGGCCGCGGTTTTGGACAGCGTGCGAGCCCGCGCATCGGTGATGCCGATCGCACCGACGGTCCCGACCCCCGCGGCCGGCCCGTCTGACGAACCGAGTCTGAATGGACCGGGAGGTGACGACCCGTGGCGATGACCGCCGAGGTCAAGGACGAGTTGAGCAGGTTGATCGTCAATTCGGTGAGCGCGCGCAAGGCGGAAGTGGCCGCGTTGCTGCGGTTCGCCGGCGGCCTGCACATCGTGTCTGGCCGGGTCATCGTTGAAGCCGAGGTGGATCTCGGCATCATCGCGCGCCGGCTCCGCAAGGACATCTTCGACCTGTACGGGTACAACACTGTGGTGCATGTGTTGTCTGCCAGCGGGATTCGCAAGAACACGCGTTATGTGGTTCGGGTGGCCAAGGACGGTGAGGCGCTTGCGCGCCAAACCGGGCTGCTGGACCTGCGGGGACGGCCGGTGCGCGGGTTACCGGCCCATGTGGTCGGCGGCAGTGTTGCCGACGCGGAGGCGGCCTGGCGCGGTGCGTTCCTGGCGCACGGGTCTCTGACCGAGCCGGGGCGTTCATCCGCGCTCGAAGTCAGTTGCCCGGGGCCCGAGGCGGCGCTGGCGCTGGTCGGCGCCGCGCGGAGGCTGGGCATCAGCGCCAAGGCTCGCGAGGTGCGGGGCGCCGACCGTGTCGTGGTCCGCGACGGAGATGCCATCGGTGCGCTGTTGACCCGGATGGGGGCACAGGACACCCGGTTGACGTGGGAGGAGCGGCGGATGCGCCGCGAGGTGCGCGCGACCGCGAACCGGCTGGCGAACTTCGACGATGCGAACCTGCGCCGTTCGGCACGGGCGGCGGTGGCGGCGGCGGCCAGGGTGGAGCGTGCGCTGGAGATCCTCGGCGACACGGTGCCGAATCACCTTGCCGCGGCGGGTAAGCTGCGCGTCGAACACCGTCAGGCGTCGTTGGAAGAGCTGGGGCGACTTGCCGATCCGCCGATGACGAAAGATGCTGTGGCAGGCCGGATTCGGCGCTTGCTGTCAATGGCTGACCGCAAGGCCAAGCAGGAGGGCATACCCGACACGGAGTCGGCGGTGACTCCGGATCTACTGGAGGATGCGTAAACGTGGAGCAATACCACCGCGGCGAGCTGACTTTCGATGTGATCGACGCCGGCCCGGCTAACGGCCCCGTCGTCGTGCTGTTGCACGGGTTCCCCCAGTTCAACACGAGCTGGAACGCGGTGATCGACCGGCTGACCGCACAGGGATATCGGTGTCTGGCCCCGAACCAGCGGGGATATTCGCCCGGCGCCCGGCCGCTGCGGCGGCGGGATTACCGCATGCCTGAGATCGTCGAGGACATCCGCGCGCTGATCGACGCATCAGGCGCCGAGCGAGTGCATCTGGCTGCGCACGACTGGGGTGCCGCGGCCGCGTGGGCCGCGGCTGCGGAACTACCCGACCGGATAGCGACGCTGACGCCCTTTTCGGTGCCCCACCCTGGCGCATTTCTCAAGGGACTCGTGACGAGTCGGCAGGGCCTGATGTCGTGGTACATGTACTTCTTCCAATTGCCGTGGCTGCCGGAGCGGCTTCTGCTCGGAAGCAACCGTTCAGCCATCCGGATGTCCGAGTCGCTGCAGTCCGGCGGTCAGTCTAAGGAAGCCGCCGATCGTGACGCCAAGGCGATGGCCGCTCCCGGCGTACTCACCGCGGCGCTGAACTGGTATCGCGCATTGCCACTGACTGATCTGCGGCAATCGGCGGGAAAGATCGCGGTGCCGACGATGTACGTGTGGTCCGATAAGGACATCGCCCTCGCTGAAAAACCCGCGCGCAACACTGTGCGATACGTCACCGGCGACTACCGATTCGAGATTCTGCGAGGCGTCTCACACTGGATACCCGACGAGTGCCCCGACGCGGCGGCCGACCTGCTGCTGGAGTGGTTCGCAGCGCACCCGATCTAGAACAGCATTTGTGGATGATTCTGCCTGCTCAGCAGGTTATGCCTGGAGGACGCCCGGCTGCCAGCACCGCCCGCGCGGCACGGGCGGCGCCACACTAGGCTGGCCCCGATAGATCACCAGCGATCAAGGAGATAGACGTGACGGTCCGGGTGGGCATCAACGGCTTCGGCCGAATCGGACGCAACTTCTACCGGGCGCTCGAGGCGCAGCAGGCACAGGGCGGCAGCACCGACATCGAGGTGGTTGCCGTCAACGACCTCACCGACAACGCCACGCTGGCGCATCTGCTGAAATTCGACTCCATCCTCGGCCGGTTCCCGAAGGACATCAGCCTGGAGGGCGACGACACGATCGTCGTCGGCAACAACAAAATCAAGGCGCTCGAGGTCAAGGAAGGGCCGTCCGCGCTGCCGTGGGGCGACCTCGGCGTGGACGTCGTCGTCGAGTCCACCGGCATCTTCACCAGCGCCGCGAAGGCCAAAGGCCATCTCGACGCGGGCGCCAAGAAGGTCATCATCTCCGCCCCGGCCACCGATGAGGACATCACGATCGTCCTCGGCGTCAACGACGACAAGTACGACGGCAGCCAGAACATCATCAGCAACGCGTCGTGCACCACGAACTGCCTTGGGCCGCTGGCCAAAGTCCTCAACGACGAATTCGGCATCGTCACGGCACTGATGACCACCATCCACGCGTATACGCAGGACCAGAACCTGCAGGACGGCCCGCACAAGGATCTGCGCCGCGCCCGTGCCGCCGCGATAAACATCGTGCCGACGTCGACCGGCGCCGCGAAGGCCATCGGTCTTGTGCTGCCGGAACTGAAGGGAAAGCTCGACGGTTATGCGCTGCGGGTGCCGATTCCGACGGGCTCCGTCACCGACCTCACCGCCGAGCTCTCGAAGTCGGCCAGTGTCGAGGAAATCAACGCCGCGTACAAGGCCGCCGCGGAAGGACCCATGAAGGGGATCCTGAAGTACTACGACGTGCCGATCGTGTCCAGCGACATCGTCACCGACCCGCACTCGTCGATCTTCGACGCGGGGCTCACCAAGGTCATCGACAACCAGGCCAAGGTGGTGGCCTGGTACGACAACGAATGGGGTTACTCGAACCGGCTCGTCGACCTCGTGGCGTTGGTCGGCAAGTCGCTGTAGAGATGGCCGAAATCTCGGTTCCCACCCTCGACGAGCTTCTCGCGCAAGGGGTTTCGGGGCGAGGGGTTCTCGTGCGCTCCGATCTCAACGTGCCACTGGACGACGAGGGCAACATCACCGACCCAGGCCGCATCACGGCCTCGGTACCCACGCTCAACGCACTCGCAGAGGCCGGCGCCAAGGTCGTTGTCACCGCCCATCTCGGCCGCCCCGACGGAGCGCCGGATCCCAAATATTCGCTCAAGCCGGTCGCCGCCGCCCTCGGCGAGGAACTGGGCAGGCACGTGCAATTAGCGGGTGATGTCGTCGGGCCCGATGCGCTGGCAAGGGCGGAGGGTCTGACGGACGGCGATGTCCTGCTTCTGGAGAACGTGAGGTTCGATCCGCGCGAGACCAGTAAGGACGACGCCGAAAGGTTGGCCCTCGCCCGGCAGCTGGCCGAATTGGTCGGCGACGATGGAGCATTCGTCTCTGATGGCTTCGGCGTGGTGCATCGCAAGCAGGCCTCGGTATACGACATCGCCACGCTGCTGCCGCACTACGCCGGAAGGCTTGTCGCCGCTGAAGTGGAAGTGCTGCAACAGCTCACAGCCTCGACCGAGCGACCGTATGCGGTGGTTCTCGGCGGGTCCAAGATCTCCGACAAACTCGCGGTGATCGAACAACTGGCCGCCAAGGCCGACAGTCTGGTAATCGGCGGCGGGATGTGCTTCACATTTCTTGCCGCCCTCGGTCTTTCGGTAGGGAAGTCGCTCGTTCAGCTTGAGATGATCGGGAAGTGCAAGGAGCTTCTGGAGACGTACGGGGATGTGATCCACGTGCCCGTCGACATCGTTGCCGCAAACGAGTTCAAAGCCGACTCTCCCGCCGAAACTGTGGCCGCCGACCGGATTCCCGGCGACAAGATTGGGCTGGACATCGGTCCGGAGTCGGTGAAGCGGTTCACCGCACTCCTTTCCAATGCGAGGACGATCTTCTGGAACGGGCCGATGGGCGTGTTCGAGTTCCCGGCGTTCGCGGCAGGCACCAAGGGGGTTGCGGAGGCGATCATCGGGGCAACCGAAAAGGGAGCGTTCAGCGTGGTCGGCGGCGGCGACTCCGCGGCCGCAGTGCGCGCGCTGGGCCTGTCCGAGGATGGCTTCTCGCACATTTCCACCGGTGGTGGCGCGTCGCTGGAATACCTTGAGGGCAAGACACTGCCCGGCCTGGAAATTTTGAGCAGTGTTGAACCTTCAGGCAAGGGAGAAACGTGAGCCGCAAGCCGCTGATCGCCGGCAACTGGAAGATGAACCTCAACCACTTCGAAGCGATCGCGCTGGTGCAGAAGATCGCGTTCGCGTTGCCGGACAAGTACTACGACAAGGTCGACGTGACCGTGCTCCCGCCCTTCACGGACCTGCGCTCGGTGCAGACGCTGGTCGACGGCGACAAGCTGCTGCTGACCTACGGCGGTCAGGATCTCTCGCAACACGAGAACGGCGCCTACACCGGCGACATCAGCGGCGCGTTCCTGACGAAGCTGGGCTGCACGTACGTCGTCGTCGGGCATTCCGAGCGGCGGACATACCACCACGAGGACGACAAGCTCGTCGCCGCGAAAGCAGCGGCGGCGCTGCGGCACGACCTGATCCCGATCGTGTGCATCGGTGAGCACCTGGAGGTTCGTGAGGCCGGTCACCACATCGCCCACTGCTCCGAGCAACTCCGCGGCTCGCTCGCGGGGCTGACGCCCGATCAACTCGCCAAGGTGGTGATCGCGTACGAGCCGGTGTGGGCGATCGGCACCGGCCGGGTGGCCAGCTCCGGCGACGCCCAGGAGGTCTGCAAGGCCATCCGCGATGAACTGGGCAAGATGGCATCACCGCAGGTCGCGGAGGGGGTTCGGGTGCTCTACGGTGGTTCGGTGAACGCCAAGAACATCGGCGATCTCGTTACGCAGGACGACGTCGACGGCGCGCTGGTCGGGGGCGCGTCGCTCGACGGCGAGCAGTTCGCGACGATGTGCGCGATCGCCGCAGGCGGCCCCCTGCCCTAATCGCGGCTGATCACCGGGTAGGCTGGCGGCCGTGAAGTTGGCCCTGCAGATCGTGCTTGTGGTCACCAGCCTCCTGGTGGTGCTGCTGGTGCTGCTGCACCGCGCCAAGGGCGGTGGCCTGTCGACGCTGTTCGGCGGCGGGGTCCAGTCCAGCCTGGCCGGCTCGACCGTGGTCGAGAAGAACCTCGACCGTGTAACGCTGTTTGTGACCGCGATCTGGGTGGTCTCGATCGTCGGCGTCGGGCTGATGATCAGGTACAGCTGACCCGTCCGCCGTCTCCGCCATGCGATAGTTCCGGCCTGCGCCGATACTTGAACCATGGCTGACGGCCACGACGCGGCGCTGGCACCGATCGGCGCGGTACAGCGCACCCGAGTCGGACGCGACGCCACCGAGCCGATGCGTGAGGACATCCGGCTGCTCGGCTCGATCCTCGGCGACACCGTGCGCGAACAGAACGGCGAGGAGGTGTTCGACCTCGTCGAGCGCGCGCGCGTCGAGTCGTTTCGGGTGCGGCGATCGGAGATCGACCGGGCCGAACTCGCCCTGATGTTCGACGGCATCGACATCCACGAGGCGATACCGGTGATCCGCGCGTTCTCCCACTTCGCGCTGCTGGCCAACGTGGCCGAGGACATCCACCGGGAACGGCGTCGCGCGCTTCACGTCGTGGCCGGCGAGCCACCGCAGGACAGCAGCCTGGCCGCCACCTACCGCAAGCTCGATGCGGCACAACTCGATTCGGTGACTGTCGCCCAAGCCCTCAAAGACGCACTGGTGTCGCCGGTGATCACCGCGCATCCCACCGAGACCCGACGGCGCACGGTGTTCGACACGCAGCACCGGATCACCGAGCTGATGCGGCTGCGCCTGCATGGGCACACCGAGACGCCCGACGGCCGCGACATCGAAACCGAGTTGCGGCTACAGATCCTCATGCTCTGGCAGACGGCGCTGATCCGGTTGCAGCGGTTGAAGATTCAGGACGAGATCGAAGTCGGCCTACGGTACTACCACGCTGCGTTCTTCGAGGTGATACCCCAGGTCAACGCGGAGATCCGCGATGCGCTGCAGGCTCGCTGGCCGGGTGCCCATCTGCTGGAGAGGCCAATTCTGCGGCCGGGTTCATGGATCGGCGGCGACCGCGACGGCAATCCGAACGTGACCGCCGAGGTGGTCGCGCAGGCCACCGGCAGCGCGGCGTACACGGCGTTCGGCCATTACTTCGCCGAACTGGCAGCGCTGCAGGAGGAGCTGTCCATGTCGGCGCGGCTGGTGCAGGTCTCCGACGAACTGGCCGCGCTTGCCGACCGCTGCGATGAGCAGGCTCGGCTCGACGAGCCGTATCGTCGCGCGCTGCGAGTCATTCACGCTCGGCTCACCGCGACCGCGCAGGACGTTCTGGATCGCCAAGTCGCAACCCAACTCGACTTGGGATTGGAGCGTTATCCGACGCCGGCCGAGTTCCTGGGCGATCTGGATGTCATCGACACGTCGCTGCGCGTTCACGGCAGCGCGCTGCTCGCCGGCGACCGGTTGGCACGGCTGCGAGAGTCTGTGCGGGTCTTCGGTTTTCACCTGTCAGGCCTGGACATGCGGCAGAACTCCGATGTGCACGAGGAGGTGGTCGCCGAGCTATTGGCGTGGGCAGGCGTGCACTCGGACTACACGTCGCTGCCCGAGCCGGAACGCGTCGAGCTGCTGGCCGGCGAGCTGGCGACCCGGCGCCCGCTGACAAGTGAAGGCGCCCGACTATCCGAGCTGGCGCGCACGGAACTCGACATCATCGCCGCCGCGGCGACGGCCGTTGACGTGTTCGGACCGCTGGCGGTGCCGAACTACATCATCTCGATGTGCCGGTCGGTCTCGGACATGCTCGAGGCCGCGATCCTGCTGAAAGAAGTCGGGCTGCTGGATGCTTCCCCGCAAGCGGGTGGGGGTACCTCCCGCTCGCGGGGGAGTGCCCCCAGCGGCAAGGGGCCGAGTTCTCCGGTGGGCATCGTGCCGCTCTTCGAGACGATCGACGATTTGCAACGGGGAGCGTCGATTCTCGAAGCGGCACTGGATCTTCCGGTGTATCGGGCACTGGTCAGCAGCCTCGGTGATAGCCAAGAGGTGATGCTGGGCTACTCGGATTCCAACAAAGACGGTGGCTATCTGGCCGCGAACTGGGCGCTGTATCGCGCCGAGCTCGACCTTGTCGAAACCGCTCGCAAGACGGGCATCCGGTTGCGCCTCTTCCACGGTCGTGGCGGGACCGTTGGCCGGGGCGGCGGACCCAGCTACGACGCGATTCTGGCGCAGCCGCCCGGCGCGGTGTCCGGATCACTGCGCCTGACCGAGCAGGGTGAAATCATCGCCGCCAAGTACGCCGAGCCGCGGATCGCGCAGCGCAACCTCGAGTCGCTCGTCGCCGCCACGCTCGAGGCCACGCTGCTGGACGTGGAAGGACTCGGCGATGCCGCCGGGCCCGCGTACCAGGTTCTCGACGAGATCGCGGCGCTGGCACAGCGCGCGTACGCCGAATTAGTCCACGAAACACCGGGATTCGTCGAGTACTTCATGGCGTCGACTCCCGTCAGCGAGATCGGCGCGCTCAACATCGGAAGCCGTCCGACGTCGCGCAAGCAAACCACGTCCATCTCCGACCTTCGCGCGATTCCGTGGGTGCTGGCGTGGAGCCAGTCGCGGGTGATGCTGCCGGGCTGGTACGGGACCGGGTCCGCGGTCGAGCAGTGGATTTCCGGCGGTGAGGGTCGCCTGGAGGTGCTGCAGGACCTCTACCGGCGCTGGCCGTTCTTCCGCACCGTCCTGTCGAACATGGCTCAGGTGCTGGCGAAGTCGGACATGGGCCTGGCCAGTCGCTATGCGGAGCTGGTCGCCGACGAGACATTGCGCCGCCGCGTGTTCGACAGACTCGCGGCCGAACACGAGCGCACGATCAGAATGCACGGATTGATCACCGGGCAGTACGACCTGCTCGCCGACAATCCGGCGTTGGCGCGCTCGGTGTTCAACCGGTTTCCGTACCTGGAGCCGCTCAACCACCTGCAGGTGGAGCTGCTGCGCCGGTACCGCTCCGGCGACGACGACGAGCTCGTGCAGCGCGGCATCCTGCTCACCATGAACGGTCTCGCGTCGGCGCTACGCAACAGCGGCTGACCGAACCGTTCGCGCCGGGCAGACCTAGTCGAGGTGACCTAGTCGAGAGCGACATAGTCGAGCAGACACGGCCCGGCCGCGCGCGCGACACCACCGATCTGCGCAGGGACCGGGCGAGGATGGTCGCTCCAACCCGGTGTCATCCGGTAACGGCCGAGCAAGTGCGTCACTGCGGTGGTCATCGCGGCGAGCGAGAAGGGCTGCGCCGGGCATGAGTGCCGGCCGTGACCGAATGCGGTGACAAGCATCGGCGACGTCAATGCGCGGGTGTCTCGTAACCGGTGGCCGGTCCATCGATCGGGATCCCACCGCGCCAGGTCGGGCGCAGCCGATGTGTTCAGCAGCGGGAGCAGAGTGGCGATCATCCAACCCGGTGGCACCTCATACGTGTTGTCACCGGTGTCCAGGCAGCACGCTGACAGCACGGCGCGGGTCATGATCGAGCGCTGGGCCAGGCGGGTGGATTCCAGCGCGCACCGCCGGGCGAGGTCCTCGTTGCCATTGTCGCGGCCGTCTTGCAAGCCGTCGCGAACCCGCGGCACATATCCGGGGTGCTCCAGCAGGTCGACGATCGCCCAGCCGAGCGCGGCGGCCAGGTTGGACATCGACGCGACGTGGATCAGCGCCACGTCGAGCGCGATGCCGCGAACCCGCGCGTCGGCCGGCTCCGTCGACCACGCGTCGACGATCCTGCCGAAGAGTGAGTGACCGTCGGTGGCCCGGCCGTCCGCGGCGCCCACCACGGCCGTGCCCACAACCGCGGCGATCTCGTCGAGTGCCGCTCGCTCGGCTCGCTTGCCGGATGCGGCAACCGCTGCCATCGCATCCGGGTGGACGAAAGCCTCGGCGCCATCGAGCGTGTCGAACGCCCGCACGAGGCGTTCGAATGCATCGCCGTCGGCCGATCCGGGACCCGCCCACGACGCGAGCCCCATCCGGTGTGCGAGCCGGCGGGACAGGTCGAACACGTCCACGCGGCCGTGTGCGCCCAATTCCACCGCGGTCTGCTCGAGGGCCCGGTCCAGATTGACGAGATAGGACGCGACATCGTCGCGGCGGAACAACGCGCCGGGAAGAATGCGGCGCCCGACGAAGATGTCATCGGGCAGCTTGCGGCGCAGCATCAGATAGTCGGCGACCCCCTTACTCGCCCGCTCCTCGGGCAGCGCGTAGAACGACTCGACGCCGGTGGGGGAGAAGGTGAACAGGTAATGGTCGGCACCGCTGTTCACGACAAACGTGTCGCCAAGCCGGGCGCGCGCATCGGCGATCGCCGCGACGGCATCGCCCACCGCGACATCCCACGGGAGCCCGGTGCCCACAGCGAGCGGAGCCGCGGCCGGCGTCTTGATCACGACTAGGCTTTGATCACGACTAGGCTTTGATCACGACTAGAGGTGGGTACGGTCGCGAATCGACTTGACTACCTGGCGAATCGCGGTTTCGGTCGCCGCGAATGGGGCCACCGCGGTCTCGCCGATACCAACGATGTCTTCCACCCGATCGACGAGCCCGACGACCGGTTCCGCCAGGCTGACGATGCGCTCGAGGCGGGTGAGTGTCTCGTTCAAGCGCGTCAAACTACCGTTGAAGGTGACAAGGGAGTTGTCCAGGCCCTCGATGGAATTGTCGAGAGCTGCAAGCGACGTGGTCAACGTGTTCAACACGGTCTCGAGTTGTTCGATGGTGAGGTCAGCGTTCAGCGCCGCGTTGGCCAACGTCTTGATTCGTTCCCGACCCGTGCGCTGCGTGCCCTTGTCTGCCATGCCGGTCATTATTACCCGTCGGCGAGCCTCGCTGCTGCGGCTTCGTCGAGTAGCCAGACGGTGGCATCGGTGCCGATTGCACCGGCGGCGGGTACGTCGACAGGGTCGGCCCCGTTGATCGCGGCGGCGACGGCGTCCGCCTTGCCTGACCCCGATACGACCAGCCACACCTCCCGCGACCTTTGAATTGCCGGAAGCGTCAATGTGATTCGTCGGGGCGGGGGCTTGGGCGAATTTTCGACGGCAATCACCTGCCGAGTTTTCTCCCGCACCGCGTCGGTGTCGGGGAACAGCGAGTTGATGTGACCCTCCGGGCCCATGCCCAACAGATGAACGTCGAAGTGGGGAGCGGGTTCGCCGGGTTCGGCAAGCGTCGCCAGCTCACGCTGGTAAGCGGCGGCCGCGGCCTGGGTGTCGTTTCCGAACTCGCCGTCGCTGGCAGCCATCGCATGCACGTTGCCTGCCGGGATGTCGATGCGGTCGAGCAGCGCGGCCCTGGCCTGCTTCTCGTTGCGCTCGTCGTCGTCGGACGGAACGAAGCGGTCATCACCCCAGAACAGATGGACCTTGGACCAGTCGATGCCTTCGCCGTGTTCACCGACGTGCGACAACAGCCCGATGCCGGTGCCGCCGCCCGTGAGCACGATCATCGCCCGCCCGCGCGCGGCGACGGCTGAGGCAATCGCATCGGCGAGGCGGTCACCGGCGGCTGCGACCAAAGCCGCTGTGTCAGGATATTTTTCGACGATCAGCTTGCTCATACGTACTGCACCTTGTCGATGCCCCGGAGGGCTTCCTCGTAGATCTCGTCGGCATCCAACCGGCGCATGTCCTCCGCGAGGCATTCGCAGGTTTCTCTGCGCGGCAACGGGACGAGCGCGGCCGGCCGGCCGGTGCGGCTCAGCGTCGCAATGGAGCCGGTCTGGGGCCGGCTCAGCGTCACGGTCTCGCTGGCGCGCACCAACTCGACCTTCAGGTCGCCGACCGCGCGCCGCACCGGGCCGCCAATCCGGGCGGCCAGCCAGCCCGCCAGGATGTCGAGCGCGGGCTCTGTCTTGAGGCCCGACACCAGCACGGAATTCACGGGCTCGTGGGGCGCCTGATCGAGCGCCGACGTCAGCAGCGCACGCCATTGGGTGATGCGGCTCCACGACAGGTCCGTGTCGCCGGGCGAATAGCCCTGCAGCCGGCCCTTGATCGATGCGAGCGGATCCTCGGTGTCTGTCGCATCGGTCAGTCGGCGATTCGCCAACTGACCCACCGGATCCTGTGCCGGCACCGCCGGCGCCGCTCCCGGCCACCATGCCACCACTGGGGTGTCGGGCAGCAGGAACGGGAGCACGACGCTGTTCGCATGCGAGGCCAGCGGACCCGCGATGCGCAGCACAACTACCTCGCCACCGCCGGCGTCACCTCCGACCCGCAGCTGCCCGTCCAGTCGCGGACTGTCTGCGAGTCGGTCGACCGGCAGCACCACGATGATCCGGCATGGATGCTCGCGGCTGGCCCGGGTGGACGAGTCGATGGCGTCCGTTGCGGGATCGTCCGAGTCCGCGACGACCACGAGCGTCAGCACGCGGCCGAGCGTGATCGCACCCTCCTGTTCGCGCAGTTCGGTGATCTTCTTGTTGATCTCGTTGGTGGTCGTGTTGGGAAGGTCCACGATCATGGTCGCCGCCATTCCCGGCCGGTGCGCCCCAACATCTCGAACGACGACTCCGGGCCCCAGGTGCCTGCCTCGTACGGATCAGGCCGGCCGTGCGTCGCCCAATAGTCGAGCACCGGATCGAGTACCTCCCAGGACAATTCGACCTCCTGGTTGACGGGGAACAGTGAGGGTTCGCCGAGCAGGACGTCCAGGATCAGTCGTTCGTACGCCTCGGGCGAGTCCTCGGCGAACGCCGAGCCGTAGGAGAAGTCCATGTTCACGTCTCGGACTTCCATCGCCGTGCCGGGCACCTTGGAGCCGAACCGCAAGGTGATGCCTTCATCCGGCTGGACCCGGATGACCAGGGCGTTCTGACCGAGTTCTTCGGTCATCGTCTGATCGAAAGGCAGGTGGGGTGCGCGTTTGAACACCAGCGCGATCTCGGTCACCCGGCGGCCCAACCGTTTTCCAGTTCGCAGGAAGAACGGCACTCCGGCCCACCGTCGCGTGTCGATCTCGAGCGTGATCGCGGCGAAGGTCTCGGTGGTGGAGTCCTTCGAGAACCCCTCCTCGTCGAGGAGCCCGACGACCTCCTCGCCGCCCTGCCAGCCGGCCGTGTACTGCCCGCGCGAGGTGGTCTCGGACAGAGGCTGCGCAAGCCGGACCGCGGAAAGAACCTTGACCTTCTCGTCTTTCAGTTCATGCGGATCAAAGTTGATCGGCTCCTCGAGCGCGGTGAGCGCCAACAACTGCATCAGGTGGTTCTGGATCACGTCGCGGGCCGCGCCGATGCCGTCGTAGTAGCCTGCGCGGCCACCCAGCCCGATGTCCTCGGCCATCGTGATCTGCACATGGTCGACGTAGTGGGCGTTCCACACCGGTTCGAACAGCTCATTCGCGAAACGCAGCGCCATGATGTTCTGAACCGTTTCCTTGCCGAGGTAGTGGTCGATGCGAAACACCGTGTCCTCGGAAAACACTCCGTTGACCACGGCATTGAGGTCGCGCGCGCTTTGCAGGTCGTGACCGAACGGTTTCTCGATCACCACCCGGCTCCATCGGCCCTCCTGCTGATGGGCGAGCCCCGACTTCGACAGCTGCTCGCAGACAACCGGGAAGGCGCCCGGCGGAATCGCCAGGTAGAACGCGTGATTGCTGCCCGTTCCGCGTTCGGCGTCCAGCTTGTCCAGCGTCTCGGCGAGGCGGGTGAACCCTGCTTCGTCGTCGAATGCACCCTTCACGAACCGGATGCCCTCGGCCAGCCGGTCCCACACCTCCTTGCGGAAGGGGGTACGCGCGTGGTCCTTGACCGCGTCGTACACGACCTTGCCGAAATCCTCGTCAGTCCAGTCCCGCCTGGCAAACCCGACGAGTGCAAAGCTCGGAGGCAGCAGTCCGCGGTTGGCAAGGTCGTAGATCGCCGGCATCAGCTTCTTGCGTGCGAGGTCGCCGGTGACCCCGAAGATCACCACGGCGCACGGGCCCGCGATGCGGGGCATGCGCTTGTCCCGCTTGTCGCGCAGCGGGTTTCGCCACCCGACGGCTGTCGCCGCGGATTTTGCGCCCACGGCCGTCACTTCTTTGCGGCGTCGAGCTGTTCCTGGGTGGCCGCCAGCAGCTCCTGCCACGATTTTTCGAACTTCTCGACGCCTTCGTCCTCCAAGACCACGAACACGTCGGCGAGATCGACGCCGACCGCCTCGAGCTTGTCGAACACGGCCTGCGCCTCGCCGGCCCGGCCGATGACGGTGTCGCCGGCGATGACACCGTGGTCGGCGACCGCGTCGATGGTCTTCTCCGGCATCGTGTTAACGGTGTTCGGGGCGACCAGTTCGGTGACGTACAGGGTGTCGGAGTACGCGGGGTTCTTGACTCCGGTCGACGCCCACAGCGGCCGCTGCACCCTGGCCCCGGCGGCCTTGAGCGCCTGGTAGCGCCGGCCGCCGACAAAGACTTCCTCGTAGGCCGCATAGGCGAGCCGGGCGTTCGCCACACCGGCCTGGCCGCGCAGCGCCAGCGCCTCATCGGTGCCGATCTTCTCCAGCCGGCTGTCGATCTCGGTGTCGACGCGTGACACGAAGAACGACGCGACCGAGTGGATCTTCGACACGTCGTGGCCAGCCTGCTTGGCCGCTTCGATCCCGGCCAGGTAGGCGTCCATCACCTCGTGGTGCCGCTCGACCGAGAAGATCAGCGTGACGTTGACCGAGATGCCTTCGGCGAGTGTCGAAGTGATAGCCGGCAGCCCCGCCTTGGTGGCGGGGATCTTGATCAACAGGTTGGGCCGGTCGACGATCTTCCACAGCTCGATGGCTTGCAGGACCGTCTTGTCGGTGTCGTGCGCGAGCCGGGGATCCACCTCGATGGACACCCGGCCGTCGACGCCGTCGGACGCCTCCCACTGCGGGCGCAGCACGTCGCACCCGTCGCGCACGTCGTCCGTGGTGACCGTGCGGATGGTGGCGTCCACGTCGGCGCCGCGCTCGGCCAGCTCGGCGACCTGGTCGTCGTAGGCGTGGCCGGCCGACAGCGCGTGCTGGAAGATCGTCGGGTTCGTGGTCACCCCGACGACGCACTTAGTGTCGATCAGTTGCTGTAGATTGCCCGTCCGCAGCCGCTCGCGGGACAGGTCGTCGAGCCAGACGGACACGCCCGCCGCGGACAACGCCGCGAGGTTCGGATTCTGAGTCATTTCGGTTGGGCCCTTTCCTAGTTGTCCAGTGATCGTTCCGCGGCAGCGACGACGGCTTCCGGGGTGAACCCGAATTCGCGGAACAACGTTTTTGCGTCGGCGGACTCGCCATAGTGCTCGATCGACACGATCTCACCGGTGTCGCCGACGAGCTTGTACCAACTCTGGGCGACCGCGGCCTCGACGGCGACTCGCGCTGACACCGTGGGTGGCAGCACGGAATCGCGGTATTCGACCGGCTGGGATTCGAACCACTCCACGCACGGCATCGACACCACGCTGGCCTGGATGCCCTTGTCCGCCAGGATCTTCTGGGCGGCGACGGCCAGTTGCAACTCGGAACCGGTGCCGATCAGAATCACGTCGGGCTCCTCGGCGGGGTGCCCGCCCAGCACGTAACCGCCTTTGGCAACGCCTTCGTTGCTGGTGCCCTCGAGAACCGGAATGCCCTGGCGGGTCAGGATCAACCCGACCGGGCCGCTGGTCGAGGCGCGAGACAGGATCGTGTGCCACGCGTACGCGGTCTCGTTCGGGTCGCCGGGCCGCACCACCGACAGGTTCGGAATCGCGCGCAGCGCCGCGAGGTGTTCGATCGGCTGGTGGGTCGGGCCGTCCTCACCCAGCCCGATCGAGTCGTGCGTCCACACGTAGATGGTGTCGATGTTCATCAGCGACGCGAGCCGCACAGACGGACGCATGTAATCGGAGAACTGAAGGAACGTTCCGCCGTACGCCCTGGTCGGGCCGTGCAGCACGATGCCCGACAGGATCGCGGCCATCGCGTGCTCGCGGATACCGAAATGCAACGTGCGGCCATACCAGTGGGCTGTGTAATCCTTCGTCGAAATCGACGGCGGCCCAAAGGAGTCGGCGCCCTTGATCGTGGTGTTGTTGCTGCCGGCGAGGTCCGCCGAACCGCCCCACAGCTCGGGCAGCTTCGGCCCGAGCGCATTCAGTACCTCACCCGACGCGGCGCGGGTGGCCAGCGGCTTGCTGCCCGGCTCCCAGAAGGGCAGGTCTGCGTCCCAGCCGTCAGGCATCTTCTGCGCGAGCAGCCGGTCCAGCAGCGCCTTGCGATCCGGCTCGCGCTGCGACCAGGCGTCGAACTCGGTCTGCCACTTCTGGTGGGCCTCCCGGCCGCGGTCGATGAGCTTGCGAGTGTGCGCAATCACCTCGTCGCGCACCTCGAAGGTCTTGTCCGGGTCGAAGCCGAGGATCTTCTTGACCGCCGCGACCTCTTCGTCACCGAGCGCCGCGCCGTGCGCCTTACCGGTGTTCATCAAGTGCGGTGCCGGATAGCCGATGATTGTGCGCACAGCGATGAACGACGGCTTGTCCGTGACGGCCTTGGCCGCCGCGATCGCGTCCTGGATGCCGACGACGTTCTCGCCGCCCTCGACGGTCTGGACGTGCCACCCGTAGGCCGCGTAACGGGCCGCGGTGTCCTCGGACAGCGCGATTTTGGTGTCGTCCTCGATCGAAATGTGATTGTGGTCGTAGAAGACGATCAAATTGCCCAGCTGCTGGGTGCCTGCCAGCGAGGACGCCTCCGACGTGACGCCTTCCTCCATGTCGCCGTCGGACACAATCACGTAGATGTGGTGGTCGAACGGGCTGGTTCCCGGCGCGGCGTCGGGGTCGAACAAACCGCGCTCGTAGCGCGACGCCATCGCCATGCCGACGGAGGAGGCCAGGCCCTGACCGAGTGGGCCGGTGGTGATCTCGACGCCTGTGGTGAGCTTGAACTCGGGGTGACCGGGGGTCTTGGAGCCCCACGTCCGCAGCGACTCGATGTCGGACAGCTCAAGCCCGAACCCGCCCAGGTACAGCTGCAGGTACAGCGTCAGGCTGCTGTGCCCTGCGGACAGCACGAACCGGTCCCGGCCGAGCCAGTGTGTGTCGCTTGGGTCGTGGCGCATGGTCCGCTGAAACAGCGTGTAGGCCAGCGGAGCCAGGCTCATGGCCGTACCGGGATGACCGTTGCCCACCTTCTGGACCGCGTCCGCCGCCAGCACGCGAACGGTGTCGACCGCTTCGGAATCCAGGTCCGTCCAATCGTCCGGATGGTCGGGGCGGGTAAGGGCAGAGATCTGCTCAAGCGTGGTCACAAACGCGCTCCTCACGTCGGTGGGCTGGCCCGGCCCCTCATTCAATGCCAACCCTAGTGCGGGCGGGCGGGATGGTCGATCGCTGTGGTTAACGGTCCACAAGGATCGGGTGGCGTCTTGGTTCCCTGCGCCGAAATCTGTGAACGCACGCCGGCGGGCTCCAGCGATGCGATTGAGGAAAATGACCCTGAAGTGTGGGCTCGGGCCGCCCGCGGTCTACCATCGCCTGTAGTAGAAGCTGAGCGCTCGCGCGAACAGCCGACAACGCCGCTGAGGAGTATCTGCTTGAGCATTCGCGAGCGGGCATGGGTGTCGTGGTCCAACCGCACCCGCGGCGCGCTGCTCGGCTACCTCGGCTTGACCAAGCCGCGGGTCATCGAGTTGCTGCTGGTCACCGCGATCCCGGCGATGCTGCTGGCGCACCGCGGCACGGTGGCCCCGATGTTGATCCTCAACACGCTGATCGGCGGCATGCTCGCGGCCGCGGGCGCGAACACGCTGAACTGCGTCGCCGACGCCGACATAGACAAGGTGATGAAACGCACCGCGCGCCGGCCACTGCCGCGGGCCGCCGTGCCGACGCGCCATGCCCTGGTGTTCGGCATTGTGCTCTCGGTGGCCTCGTTCTTCTGGCTGTGGTGGACGACGAACCTGCTGTCCGGCCTGCTCGCGGTCGCCACGATCGCGTTCTACGTATTCGTCTACACATTGCTGCTGAAGCGCCGGACCTCTCAGAACGTCGTCTGGGGCGGGGCCGCCGGGTGCATGCCGGTGATGATCAGTTGGTCCGCGGTCACCGGGACCATCGGCTGGCCGGCCCTGGCGATGTTCGCGATCATCTTCTTCTGGACACCGCCGCACACCTGGGCGCTGGCGATGCGCTACAAGGAGGACTACCAGGCAGCGGGCGTGCCCATGCTGCCCGCGGTCGCGACCGAACGCCACGTGACCAAACAGATCCTGGTGTACACATGGCTCACCGTCGCCGCGACCCTCGTTTTGGCCCTTGCCGCGGGCTGGCTGTACGCGTCGGTCGCCGTGCTGGCCGGGGTGTGGTTCCTGGCGATGGCGCATCAGCTGTATGCGGGAGTACGTCGAGGCGAGCCTGTGAAACCGCTGCGGCTTTTCCTGCAGTCCAACAATTATCTGGCCGTCGTCTTCTGCGCGCTGGCCGTGGACTCCGCGCTGGCGCTGCCGACGCTGTTAGGGCACTAGCACGATCGAGCCGGTCGTCCTGCGACCCTGCAGGTCTTCGTGCGCTCGCCCCGAGTCGGTCAATGGGTAGCGCTCGCTGACGGTCGCCGTGATCGAGCCCGCCGCGATCGCGTCAAGCAGCTCGCCCGCGCGCCAAGAGAACTCGTCACCGGTGCGGATGAAATGTACAAGGCTGGGCCGGGTCAGATATACCGAGCCGGCGGCGTTGAGCCGCTGCGGGTCAACCGGCGGCACCGGCCCGCTGGACGCGCCGAACAACGCCAGCGTCCCGCGCACCGCGAGGCTGGCCAGGCTGGCGTCGAACGTCGTCTTGCCGACCCCGTCGTAGACGGCGGCCACACCGTTGCCGTCGGTCAGCTCGCGGATCCTGGCACCGAACTCGTCGGGGGTGTCGGGGTAGTCGAGCACCTCGACCGCGCCGGCGTCGCGGGACAATGCGGCCTTCTCGGGTGTCGACACCGTCGTGATCACCCGCACGGCCAGGCTCGTGGCCCACTGAGTGAGGATGAGCCCCACGCCGCCCGCGCCCGCGTGTACGAGCACGGTGTCGCCCTGTCGGACCGGGTATACCGATTTGAGCAGGTAGTGCGCCGTCATGCCCTTGAGAAGCACGCCCGCCACCACGTCCGACGGCAGACCGTCGGGCACGAAGGCGACGAAATCTGCAGGCGCGACGCAGTATTCGGCGTATGCGCCAGCGGCATTTGCGGTCACCACCCGGTCGCCCACGCGCAGCGCCGCAACCCCGTCACCGACCGCGGCAACGGTGCCGCAGACCTCGGTGCCGAGGATGAACGGCGTCTCGCGGGGATATGCGCCTGACCGGAAGTAGGTGTCGATGTAGTTGACGCCGATCGCTTCGGCCTTGATCAGCACCTCGCCCGGCCCGGGCGAGGGCTCGGCTTTCTCGACGTAGCGAAGGACCTCCGGACCGCCGTGTTCGGCGACTTCGATTGCGTGCATCTGACTATCATCCCCGGTGATGAAGCTTGCCCGGCCAGACGTCTTCCATCCGCGCATCGTGCTGGCCGGCTGCCCGCGGTTGGTGTCGGGTGACGGAGACGACGCCGGTTTGGTGGCAGCCCTGCGCGGACGCGGGCTGCACGCCAAGTGGTTGTCATGGGACGACCCGGACACCGTCCGCGCCGACGTGGTGATCCTGCGGGCGACGTGGGATTACGCCGAGCGGCTCGAGGAGTTTCTGGCATGGACGACGACCGTGCCCCATCTGCTTAACGACCCCGCGGTCGTCGCATGGAACGCGGACAAGCGTTACTTGCTGGACCTGGCCGGGCGCGGAGTGCCCACCGTGCCGAGTGCGATTTTCACGCCGAACGAACGGGTTCGACTGCCAGCCGCCGGGCAGGTGGTGGTCAAGCCGTCAATAGGTGCGGGTTCGGTTGGCGCGCAACGATATGCCGACCGGACCGCGGCGATGGCGCATGCCGCGGCATTGCAGGCACAGGGCCGCGGAGTGCTTGTGCAGCCGTACGATGACCGGATCGAACGGGCAGGGGAGACCGCGCTGGTGTTCCTCGGCGGCAAGTCGTCGCACGCGTTCACCAAGGCCGCGATGCTGCCCGCGGAAGGCCGCCACGCAGAGCTGGACGCGACCGGCACCTATGCGGTTGAGTCGCTCGCGCCTGCCGAACCGGACTTCGAAGTGTGGGACGTCGGGTTCGCCGCCCTTGACGCGGCAGCCGGCCAACTGAACATGGCGGCCAGAGACTTTCTGTACGCGCGCGTCGACACCATCGGCGAGACCGATGATCCGCGACTGCTCGAGCTGGAACTCATCGAGCCGTCGCTGGGGTGGACCCAGCTCGATGAGCAGACACGCGACCTGCAGCAGCGGGAGTTCGCGCGGTGCCTGGCGTCATCGCTCGAGCGGCTCGGGCTCGGCCCGCTGTCGCATCGACGCCCATAGCGCCGCGGTGGCGGCGGTCACGGCCGCGGCGCCCGCCACGTGGACCGCGACGAGGGCCGCGGGCACGCCGGTGAAGTACTGCACCGTCCCCACCAGGGCCTGCGCGCATACCAGCGCGATCAGCACACCGAGCCGCAGCATCACCGGCCTTGGGGCGGAGGTCGCCAGCAATCCGAAGCCCAGGCCGACCAGCAGCGCAAGATAGCCGATCAGCAGCGACGAGTGCGCGTGCACCAGCGTGGTGATCTCGACCTGCAGCCGTGGGATCGTGCGAGTCGGACTCGTGTCGCCTGCATGCGGGCCGGCGGCCGTCACCAGCGTGCCTGCGACCAGTACGGCAGCCAGTGCGACCGCGCTCAGGACGGTCAACCAGCGCAACGGCTTTGCTACGTAGTCGGCCGGAACTCCGGCGGTGTCTTTCGGATCGGGTTGATCGGGTTCGCCGATCTTGACGTACAGCAGGACCGCCAGCCACACCACCGTCATCGACGCGAGCAGATGCAGAGCCACCGTCCACCACAGCAGGCCGGTCCGTACGGTGATGCCGCCGATGACGGCCTGCACGATGGTCGACGCCGGCATCAACCACGCGTACACCCGCACCTCGGTGCGCCGACGGGCCCGGGTAACCGCATACACCACCAGGATCGCGGTCAACACCACGCCGAAGGTGATCATCCGGTTGCCGAACTCGACCGCCTGGTGGATGCGCGGCACCTCCGACACCGCGACGGGGGTGAAGCTGCCGGGGAAGCACTGCGGCCAGGTCGGACAGCCCAACCCGGACGCGGTGACCCGGACGATCGCGCCGGTCACCGCGATGCCGCCCTGCGTGAGGACCACGAATGCGGCGATGACGCGCTGCGTGCGAACGCTGGGCGGGGCGAGCAGGTTCACGGACACCGGATCGCGGTCATGTGAACCGGAACAGGCGTCGGGCCGCGACCGCCGCGAGCAGGCCCCAGACCGTGAGCACGAGAAGACCGAACCAGTCCACCGACAGGGTCAGCGCCCGCGTCAGCGCCTCGGTGAGCGCTCCCGACGGCGTCAGCCGTGCCACCCACTCGACGCGGCGCGGCACCAACCCACCGCCCAACGTGAGCGCACCGAGCCCGGCGAAGACGAACCACATCAGGTTGGCAATCGCGAGCACGACCTCGGCCTTCAGTGTCCCCCCCAGCAGCAGGCCGAGTGCGGCAAAACCCGCGGTGCCGAGCGCGATCACGACCGCCCCGAGCAGCAGGCCGGCCGGTGCAGGCCGCCAGCCGAGCCCAAACCCGATGCCGCCCAGGATGATTGCCTGCAAGAACACCACCGTGACAACCGCGAGCGACTTGCCCGCGATGATGCCCCACACCGGAAGCGGCGTGGCTCCAAGCCGTTTGAGGGCACCGTAGCGGCGGTCGAACGCCACCGCGATCGCCTGACCGGTGAACGCGGTCGAGATCACGGCCAGCGCCATGATGGCGGGCACGAACGTGGTCGCACGGTTTTCACCGAACGAGCCCAGCGGCAGCAGCGTGAGCCCCACCAGCAGCGTGATTGGGATAAAGAGCGTGAGCAGCAACTGCTCTCCGTTGCGCAGCAACAGCTTGAGTTCCATGCCGTACTGGGCGGCAAGCATCCCCGTGAGGGTGTTCGGGCGTGGATCCGGTGCGAATGTGCCCGGGGCGAAACGGGTTTGGCTCATCTCATGTCTCTGCCCGTCAGCTCAAGGAACACATCCTCGAGGCTCCGCTGCTCGACGCGCATGTCGGTGGCCAGCACGTCCAGCCGCGCGCACCAGGCCGTCACCGTGGCGAGCACTTGCGGATTGATCGGTCCCTCAACGAGATACTGGCCACCCGACACCTCGGTGGCCTGATAGCCCTCTGGCAGCGCCGCCGACAACAGCGACAGGTCGAGCATCCGGGGCGCGCTGAAACGCAGCTGGTTCTCCGCGCCGTTACGCATGATCTCGCTCGGCGTACCGGCGGCCACCGCGACACCGTTGTCGATGATCACCAGCCGGTCGGCGAGTTGTTCTGCCTCGGTGAGTTGATGAGTCGTCAACACGACGGTCACGCCGTCCCGGCGGAGAGCGTCGATCAGCTCCCACACCACCAACCGGGCGTGGGCGTCGAGTCCGGCGGTCGGCTCGTCCAGGAAGACCAACTCCGGACGGCCGACTAGCGCGCACGCCAACGCGAGGCGCTGCTGCTGACCGCCGGACAGCCGGCGATAGGTGGTGCGGGCGACGTCGGTCAGTCCGAGCACGTCCATCAGCCATGCCGGATCGAGCGGGTTCGCGGCGTACGCCGCAACAAGATTGAGCATTTCGCCGGCGCGCGCGGCGGGGTAGCCGCCGCCGCCCTGCAGCATCACGCCGATGCGTTCCCGAACGCGGGCGTTGCCGGTCACGGGGTTCATGCCGAGTACCTCGATGGTGCCCTCGTCGGGCCTGACGAACCCTTCGCACATCTCCACGGTGGTGGTCTTGCCTGCGCCGTTGGGCCCCAGCAACGCGAACACCTGGGCTCGTTCGACATCGAGATCGAGCCGGGACACCGCGGTCGTGGACCCATAGCGTTTGCAGACCCCGCGCAGTCGCACGGGCGTCGGCGGCGTCGAGTTCACGGAGACTCAGCGTATGCGCCGGGCGCGGCGCTGGGCGTGGGCCCGGGTGTCGGCTGATGCCCGTTGGTGTCAGGTGCGGGGTCGGCCGGCTCGGGCACTGCCGCCTCTTCACCGGCCGTGACAGGATGCGGGACGGTGCGCCACGGCAGCATCGAGGAGGTGAGCGCGATGAGAATCAGGACGGTGATCGCGCTGGCCACGGTCGCGTCCACGATCTGGAACAACGCGAACCGATCGCCGTTGGCGGTCGGTCCGAAAATGCCGACCACCAATGTGACGACGATCGTCGTGACGCGGAACCGGGGCCGAGTGGCCCACGCCGCCAGCGGAATGATCGCCCACAGCAGATACCAGGGCTGCACCACGGGAAAGAGCAGGACCGTGGCCGCAAGCGCGACCCCGAGCCCGCCGACCGGGTGCAATCGCCCCCGCAGCACGGCCACCAGCAGCCAGGACACCATGATCGCGATGATCAGCACGCCGATGGCACGGGTGAGGGACAGCACGGCGGTGGTGTGATCGCCCAGGCCGAGCAGGATGCCCACTTGGCCGGTGCCGAGCGCCAACAACGTCGGCGGCGACATCCAGCTCCGCACCACGTTGGCCGTCCCGAGGGTGTTCACCCAGCCGAATCCCAGGCCGCTGGCCCAGCCGATCACCGCCATCACGGCCAACGACAGGGCTCCGAGAAAGCCTCCCGCCGCCAGCACCGCCCTGACGTTGCCGCCCCATCGCCGGGCCAGCGCCATCGCGACGAAACCAAGCGCCAGCAGGGACGGAAGCTTGACCTGAGACGACATGGTGATCAGCACCGCACCGAGCACCAGCATGGCCAGCGGCGACCATTGCGCCCAGGCGCTGTGACGTCGAGGCCATTGCAGCGGTCGGGGCACCAGGGGACGTGTCGAATCGATGCCGCGCAGAGCGAACTCGGTGCCGGTCAGCATCAGGCCGAGCATCAGCGCCTCGTTATGGATGCCGGCCACCAGGTGCATGATCAGCAGCGGATTCGTCGCGCCCAGCCACAGCGCGCTGACCTCGGCGACCCCGCAGCGGCGGGCCAGGCGCGGCGTCGCCCACACGATCAGCCCGACGCCGATCAGCACCACAATGCGGTGACACAGCACAGCCGCGACGATGTTCTCCCCGGTGAGACCGGAAATGCCGCGTCCTATCCACAGGAATAGCGGGCCGTAGGGCGCGGGCGTGTCGCGCCACAGGCTCGGCACCGACAGCGTGAAGACGTGGTCGAGGCCCAACCCGGGGGCCGGGCCGACCTTGTACGGGTCGAGGCCCTGTGCCGAAATCTGGCTCTGCGCCAGATAGGAGTAGACATCCTTGCTGTACATCGGCGGCGCGATCAGCAGCGGCAGGATCCACAGCGCCAACGTCCGGTCCAGTTGGCCCCGTGACATCCGACGGTCGCCGAGCGCGAAGCGGCCCAGCATCAGCCAGGCCAGCGCCATCATCACGGCGCCGGTGGTGGTCATCGTCAGCGACACCGTCTGGATGCGCGAGGGCAGGTTCAGCAGCCGGACCCCGAACGTCGGGTCCTGCACGACGGGTCGGGCCCCGGCCCCGAGCGAGCCGATCGCCATCAGAATGGTGCCGGTGGCGCCGAACAGCCGGGTGTGCCGCAGCGCCACGACCTCGGCGTCGTTCAGCGGCGAGCCGACAGCGCGTTCATCGCCGTGCCAGCGGGCAATCGACGAGCTGAGGGAGCCATGGCGGCGAGCTGCCATTCGAGCAGAGTAACGGCCCGCGAATGGTGGCCGATCTCACCGAGGCGGATAGGGTGCCCTTCCTAGACTGCGTTGGCGAATTCCGTCACAATGGTGTTGTGAAAATCCGTCCGGAGATTGACCGCCATACCCGTGGCGAAATCGTCCAGTTGCTGCTGGAGGCCGGGCCAATCACCGCAGGCGAGATCGGAGACCGGCTCGGCATCTCCGCCGCCGGCGTGCGCAGGCACCTGGACGCCCTGCTCGCAGCAGGGGAAGCGCAGGCCAGCCCCGCCGCCTCGTGGCAGCAGCATGGCCGCGGCAGGCCCGCGAAGCGGTATCGCCTGACAGCGGCCGGACGGGCCAAGCTCGGCCACACATACGACGACCTCGCCGCCGCCGCGATGCACCAACTCCGCGAAATCGGAGGCGACGAGGCGGTCCGCACGTTCGCGCGGCGCCGCATCGACGCGATCCTGTCGGGAGTCGGCGAAGGACCTGGCGACGTTGAAGCAACCTCGGACCGCGTTGCCGAGGCGCTGACGAAGGCCGGATACGCGACCACCGTCGACCGGGTGAATGGACCGGTCGAGGGCATTCAGATCTGTCAGCATCACTGCCCGGTGTCGCACGTCGCAGAGGAGTTCCCGGAGCTCTGCGAGACGGAGCGGGACGCCTTCGCGGAGATCCTCGGCACGCACGTGCAGAGGCTGGCGACCATCGTCAACGGTGACTGTGCCTGCACCACGCACGTACCGCTCACCCCCAAAAGCACTGACGCTTCCGCGCACAGCCCGCGCCGGAGCCGGACGAAACTCGAAGGAGCCTCGATATGACCGCCACGCCGGACACGTCGACCCGCAAGGTCGACACCCCGCTGTCCCAGGAAGACGCGATCGCGTCGCTGGGCCGGTACGGCTACGGCTGGGCCGATTCCGATGTCGCGGGCGCCAGCGCGAAGCGCGGGCTGTCCGAGGATGTCGTGCGCGACATCTCGGCCAAGAAGAACGAGTCGGAGTGGATGCTGCAGACCAGGCTGAAGGCGCTGCGGATCTTCGACCGCAAGCCGATGCCGAATTGGGGCTCCAACCTCGAGGGCATCGACTTCGACAACATCAAGTACTTCGTGCGCTCCACCGAAAAGCAAGCAGCGTCCTGGGACGATTTGCCGGACGACATCAAGACCACGTACGACAGGCTTGGCATCCCCGAGGCGGAGAAGCAGCGGTTGGTGTCGGGTGTGGCCGCCCAGTACGAGTCAGAGGTGGTTTACCACCAGATTCGTGAGGATCTGGAGGCCGAGGGCGTCATCTTCCTGGACACCGACACTGCGCTGCGCGAACACCCGGACATCTTCAAGCAGTACTTCGGCACCGTGATTCCGGCCGGGGACAACAAGTTCTCGGCGCTGAACACTGCGGTGTGGTCGGGCGGCTCGTTCATCTACGTGCCACCTGGCGTGCATGTCGACATTCCGCTGCAGGCTTACTTCCGGATCAACACCGAGAACATGGGCCAGTTCGAGCGGACGCTGATCATCGTCGACGAGGGCGCCTACGTGCATTACGTGGAAGGCTGTACCGCGCCGATTTACAAGTCCGATTCGCTGCACTCGGCGGTGGTGGAAATCGTCGTCAAGCCTGGTGGCCGGTGCCGTTACACGACGATCCAGAACTGGTCGAACAACGTCTACAACCTGGTGACCAAGCGGGCCCGCGCGGAGGCCGGAGCCACCATGGAATGGGTCGACGGCAACATCGGGTCGAAGGTCACGATGAAGTACCCGGCCGTGTGGATGACCGGCGAGCACGCAAAGGGCGAGGTGCTCTCGGTGGCGTTCGCCGGCGAGGGCCAGCATCAGGACACCGGCGCGAAAATGCTTCACCTGGCGCCCAACACGTCGAGCAACATCGTGTCCAAGTCGGTCGCGCGGGGCGGGGGACGGACCTCTTATCGTGGCCTGGTTCAGATCAACAAGGGCGCGCACGGCTCGCGCTCTAGCGTGAAATGTGATGCGCTGCTGGTAGATACGATCAGCCGAAGCGACACCTACCCTTACGTCGACATCCGCGAGGACGACGTCACGATGGGTCACGAGGCCACCGTGTCCAAGGTCAGCGCCGACCAGCTGTTCTACCTGATGAGCCGCGGACTGACGGAGGACGAGGCGATGGCGATGGTGGTGCGCGGGTTCGTCGAGCCGATCGCCAAGGAACTGCCGATGGAGTACGCGCTCGAGCTTAACCGGCTGATCGAGTTGCAGATGGAAGGCGCAGTCGGCTAGTGACGAATTTGACAGAAGCGGTTGAGGGTTCAGCCCCATCCGCTGCGAATAAGGGCGAGGTCTTCACCTCGTTCGACGTCAACGCATTCGAGGTGCCGGGCGGCCGCGACGAGATCTGGCGGTTCACCCCGCTAAAGCGGCTACGCGGCCTGCACGACGGATCCGCGCCGACCACCGGTTCGGCGACAATCACGGTCGCCGAGCGGCCGGGCGTGACGGTCGAAACAGTGCGCCGAGGCGACGAGCGGCTCGGCGACGGCGGTGTGCCGGCCGACCGCGTTGCCGCGCAGGCGTTTTCGTCGTTCAACCGCGCGACGATCGTCACCGTAGAGGGTGGCGCCCAGCCGGGTGACCCGATCGAGATCGTCGTCAACGGGCCCGGAGAGGGTGCCACCGCGTACGGCCACCTGCAGGTCCGCGTCGGCGAACTCGCCGAGTCGGTGGTGGTTATCGACCAGCGCGGCAGCGGAACCTACGCCGACAACATCGAATTCGTCGTCGGCGACGCGGCCCGGCTCACGGTCGTTTCGATCGCCGATTGGGCCGACGACGCCGTCCACGTCACCTCTCACCACGCCGCGCTCGGCAAGGACGCCGTGCTGCGCCATGTCGCGGTCACCCTCGGCGGCGATGTGGTGAGGCTGACCGGCCGGGTGAAGTTCTGCGCTCCCGGTGGCGACGCGGAACTACTGGGGCTGTACTTCGCCGATGACGGTCAGCACTTCGAGTCACGACTGCTGATCGACCACGCCGAGCCGAACTGCCGGTCGCATGTGGTGTACAAGGGCGCGCTGCAGGGGGATCCGGACTCGTCGCGGCCCGATGCGCACACCGTCTGGGTGGGCGACGTGTTGATCCGCGCGAACGCCACCGGCACCGACACCTTCGAGACCAACCGCAACCTGGTGCTCACCGACGGCGCCCGCGCCGATTCGGTCCCCAACCTCGAGATCGAGACCGGCGAGATCATCGGCGCCGGACACGCCAGCGCCACCGGACGTTTCGACGACGAGCAGGTGTTCTACCTGCGGTCCCGCGGCATCCCCGAGGACCAGGCCCGCCGCCTGATCGTGCGCGGTTTCTTCGGCGAGATCATCGCCAAGATCTCCGTGCCGGCCATCCGCGACCGCCTCACCGACGCCATCAAACAAGAGCTCGCGCTCACTCAATCTATTCAGGAAGCAACGACGGATACCACATGACCACACTGGAAATCAAGGACCTGCACGTCAGCGTGACACCCGGCGAGGGCGAGGAGATCCCGATCCTCAAGGGTGTCGACCTCACCGTGAAATCCGGCGAAACGCATGCGCTGATGGGGCCCAACGGCTCCGGGAAGTCGACGCTGTCGTACGCGATCGCCGGCCACCCGAAGTACAAGGTGACGTCGGGCTCGATCACGCTCGACGGCGAGGACGTGCTGGCGATGAGCGTCGACGAGCGCGCCCGCGCGGGCCTTTTCCTCGCGATGCAGTATCCGGTCGAGGTGCCCGGCGTGTCGATGTCGAACTTCCTGCGCACCGCGGCGACCGCGGTGCGTGGTGAGGCCCCGAAGCTGCGGCACTGGATCAAGGAGGTCAAGTCCGCGATGGCCGACCTCGACATCGACCAGGCGTTCTCCGAACGCAGCGTCAACGAAGGGTTTTCCGGTGGCGAGAAGAAGCGCCACGAGATCCTGCAGCTCGATGTGCTCAAGCCGAAGATCGCGATCCTCGACGAGACCGACTCCGGGCTTGACGTGGACGCGCTGCGGGTGGTCAGCGAGGGAGTCAACAGGTACGCCGGGGAGACCCACGGCGGCATCCTGCTGATCACCCACTACACCCGCATCCTGCAGTACATCCAGCCGCAGTTCGTGCATGTGTTCGTCGGCGGCCGCATCATCGAATCGGGCGGTCCCGAGCTGGCAGATGAACTCGACGCGAACGGGTACGAACGCTTCACGCAAGCGGCGGCCGCGGAGGCGTAGCAATGACGGCGTCGGTCACCCCCCTCGACATCGCGGCGATCAGGGCGGACTTCCCCATCCTCAAGCGGGTGATGCGTGGCGGAAGCCAGTTGGCGTACCTGGATTCCGGTGCAACGTCACAGCGACCGGTACAGGTGCTCGACGCCGAGCGGGACTTCCTGACCACATCGAACGGTGCCGTACACCGCGGCGCCCATCAGCTGATGGAAGAGTCCACCGACGCCTACGAGCAGGGCCGCGCCGACATCGCGGAGTTCGCCGGCGCCGACGCCGACGAGCTGGTCTTCACCAAGAACGCCACCGAGGCGTTGAATCTCGTCTCCTACGTGCTCGGCGACGACCGGTTTGAAAGCCACGTGGTCGCCCCCGGCGACGTGATCGTCACCACCGAACTCGAACATCACGCCAACCTGATCCCGTGGCAGGAATTGGCGCGGCGCACCGGCGCGACGCTGCGCTGGTATGGAGTCACCGAGGACGGACGCATCGACCTGGATTCGCTGCAACTCGACGAGCGAGTGAAAGTCGTGGCTTTCAGCCACCATTCGAACGTCACGGGAGCGTTGGCGCCGGTGGCCGAGCTGGTGTCGAGGGCACAGGCTGTCGGGGCGTTGACGGTCCTCGACGCGTGCCAATCGGTCCCGCATCAGCCGGTGGACTTCCACGCTCTCGACGTCGACTATGCCGCCTTCTCCGGCCACAAGATGCTCGGCCCCAACGGGATCGGCGTGTTGTATGGCCGTCGCCGGCTGCTGAACGACATGCCGCCGTTCATCACCGGCGGCTCGATGATCGAGACCGTCACGATGGCGGCCACCACATACGCGCCGCCGCCGCAGCGCTTCGAGGCGGGCACGCCGATGACATCGCAGGTCGTCGGGTTGGCCACCGCGGCTAGGTATCTCGAGGCGATCGGGATGGACAAGGTCGAGGCGCACGAGCGTGACCTGGTCGCGGCTGCGCTCGATGGACTGTCGGGCATCGCTGGGGTTCGGATCATCGGCCCGATGTCGTTGGCCGACCGGGGCTCTCCGGTGTCGTTCGTGGTCGACGGCATTCACGCCCACGACGTGGGCCAGGTGCTCGACGACGACGGCGTCGCGGTGCGCGTCGGGCATCACTGTGCGATTCCGCTACACCGTCGGCTCGGCGTCGTGGCGACGGCACGGGCGTCGTTCGCGCTCTACAACACTTTCGACGAAGTGGACCGGCTGGTGGCCGGCGTTCGTCGCGCTGTCGATTTCTTCGGTGGGGCGTGAGGCGCCGGTGCGGCTGGAGCAGATCTACCAGGAAGTGATCCTCGATCACTACAAACACCCGCACCATCGCGGGCTGCGGGATCCGTACGGCGCCGAGGTGTATCACGTCAACCCGATATGCGGCGACGAAGTGACGCTGCGGGTTGCGCTGAGCGACGACGGGGAGCGGGTGGCCGACGTCTCCTACGATGGTCAGGGCTGCTCAATCAGCCAGGCGGCCACGTCGGTGCTGACCGACCAGGTGATCGGCGAGACGGTGGGCGACGCGCTGAAGACCGTCGCCGCGTTCACGGAGATGGTCTCGTCGCGCGGCACAATCGGGGGGGACGAGGATGTCATCGGCGACGGAATCGCGTTCGCCGGTGTCTCGAAGTACCCGGCGCGTGTGAAATGCGCGCTGCTGGGCTGGATGGCGTTCAAGGATGCGGTAGCGCAGGCATCCCAGAGCGGAGATCTCAACGGAGGTGCACGATGAACGACGAACTGCTGGCTGACTTGGAGGAGGCGATGCGCGACGTCGTTGACCCCGAACTCGGCATCAACGTCGTCGATCTGGGCCTCGTCTACGGTCTGGACATTGAAAGCAACGAGGCGGGCACCGTCGCGGTGATCGACATGACGCTGACGTCGGCGGCGTGCCCGCTGACCGATGTGATCGAAGATCAGTCCCGCACTGCGCTTGTCGGCGCCGGACTCGTGAACGACTTCAAGATCAACTGGGTGTGGAACCCACCGTGGGGTCCGGACAAGATCACCGAGGACGGTCGGGAGCAACTGCGCGCGCTGGGCTTCACCGTCTAAAGCGTCTAGTGCCAGCCGCACTTCCCGTTGTTGGCGGGAGTAACGGTGACCGTCGTCGCCTGCAGGCTGCCGCTGCTGTCATTGCTGCCGCGCGCGGCGAGGCACTTGCCCTGCGTGATCGCCGCCGGTGTGGCCACCGCACGCTTCGCATACGTCGTTGTGTTGTCGATCGCGACGTTGGCCTGCGACGCGCTGCCGCTCCGATCCGTGACGTTGACCACCACGGTGTTGCCGTTGACCGACGCGACCGTGCCGCGCACGGCGCCCGCCCGCGCATGTTGCGGTGCGGTGCATGTGCCGTCCGGCGCCGTGCCGATCACCACGTTGCGCGCGGTGACTTGTGCGCCGCCTGATCCGTCGTCGTGCGTCGGACGCACTGCCACGCAGCTGCCGGCCGTGACGTCGGTGACCTGCGCGGGGGTGAGCTCCGCAACCGTGGTCGACGGCGTGACATCGACGGTCGCGGTGCCGTTTCGTTGATTCACCTGAATCGTGCTGCCGGATACCGACGCAATGAGCCCGGCGACCCGATCCTTTCCAGCCTTTCCAGGGGGGCCTTGCGCTCCTGGCGTGGGCGCGGAGCTGGAACTGGGTGCTGAACTGGTCGAGCTCTTTGAGGCGGCCGGGGCCGGATTACCGGACGACCCGCAGGCCGCGACCGAAAGGGCCGCAGCGGCCGTGACGGCAAAAATGGCGTATCGCATGTGTTTCACGTTGAGCACCGGAACTGGCGGCGGTCTCCGACAGCGCTGGGAAAGTGCTGTGTAACGCTCGGCGCCTCCCCAACAGGCTGCTCAGCGCCCGACGTGAGCGTATGTTCCGGAACAATGGCGACCCCGACCACGTTGAAGAAATCGTGACAACGCAGGAAATCACCACCGAAACGTTCAGCCAGACGATCAGCGACAACGAGATCGTGCTGGTGGACTTCTGGGCGTCATGGTGCGGCCCGTGTAAGCAATTCGCGCCGACATTCGCGGCGTCGGCCGAAAAGCACCCCAACGTGGTGCATGCGAAGGTCGATACCGAGGCCGAGCAGGAATTGGCCGCCCGTGCGCAGATCCGCGCCATTCCGACGCTGATGGCCTTCAAGAAGGGCACGCTGGTGTTCAACCAGGCCGGCGCGCTTCCGCCCGCTGCGCTGGAGGATCTGGTGCAGCAGATCGAGGCACTCGACGTCGAGGCCGCGCTGGCCGCACAGAACAACGGCGAACAGGCGTAGGGGTTGCACGCGATAGCGTGCAACGCGTGAACAACAGCCTGGTCCTCGTCGACCGACCGCGCCCGAACATCGCGCTGATCACGCTGAACCGCCCCGAGCGCATGAACTCGATGGCGTTCGACGTCATGGTGCCGCTCAAGGGTGTGATCGAAGAGATCACCTATGACAACGACGTGCGCGTCGTCGTGCTCACCGGCGCCGGGCGCGGGTTCTCCTCGGGTGCCGACCACAAGTCCGCCGGGGCCGTGCCGAACATCGACGGGCTGACCCGGCCCACGTTCGCGCTGCGGTCGATGGAAGTGCTCGACGACGTGATCATGGGGCTGCGGCGAATGCACCAACCGGTGATCGCAGCGGTCAACGGGCCCGCGATCGGCGGCGGCCTTTGTCTGGCACTCGCAGCCGACATCCGTATCGCCTCGACCGAGGCCTATTTCCGTGCGGCGGGCATCAACAACGGCCTGACCGGAAGCGAACTCGGGCTCAGCTATCTGCTACCGCGCGCGATCGGGGCATCGCGGGCCTTCGAGATCATGCTCACCGGCCGCGACGTCGACGCGGACGAGGCGGAGCGGATCGGGTTGGTCTCGCGGAAAGTGCCCGGCGGCCTTTTGCTGGAGACCTGCTATCAGGTCGCAGAGCAAATCGCCGCGTTCTCGCGCCCTGGTGTCGAGTTGACCAAGCGCACACTGTGGACGGGCCTGGACGCCGGTACTCTGGAGGGACACATGCAGGCCGAAGGCCTTGGGCAGCTCTTCGTGCGCCTGCTTACTGCAAACTTCGAAGAGGCCGTCGCCGCGCGTGCCGAAAAGCGATCCCCGGTGTTCACCGACGATCGCGAATAGCTAGAGGAGCGTTTCCGTGATCACCGCAACGGACCTGGAGGTCCGCGCCGGCGCGCGGATCCTGCTGTCCGCGGGGGGATCGGCGCTCCGCGTGCAGCCGGGGGACCGGATCGGCCTGGTCGGCCGCAACGGCGCCGGCAAGACCACCACGATGCGGATCCTCGCGGGTGAGTCCGAGCCGTATGCGGGCGCGATCCAGCGCAAGGGCGGAATCGGTTACCTCCCACAGGATCCCAGGGAGGGCAACCTGGGCGTACTGGCGCGCGACCGGGTGTTGTCGGCACGCGGGCTGGACACGCTGCTGGCGGAGCTGGAAAAGCAACAGGCGGTCATGGCCGAGGTCGTCGACGACGTCGAGCGAGACCGCGCGGTGCGCCGGTACGGTCAACTCGAGGAGCGGTTCGCCGCTCTCGGCGGATACGTCGCCGAAAGTGAGGCTGCCCGCATCTGTTCGAGCCTGGGCTTGCCGGACCGCGTCCTGACGCAGCAGCTTCGCACGTTGTCGGGCGGGCAGCGACGACGCGTCGAACTGGCGCGCATCCTGTTCGCGGCCGCTGACGGTGGAGGCGCGGGTGCCGATTCGTCTGTCACGCTCCTGCTCGACGAGCCGACCAACCACCTCGACGCGGATTCGCTCGGTTGGCTGCGTGATTTCTTGCAGACACACACCGGCGGCCTCGTGGTGATCAGTCACAACGTCGATCTTCTCGCCGACGTCGTGAACCGGGTGTGGTTCCTCGACGCGGTGCGCGGAGAGGTCGACATCTACAACATGACGTGGCGCAAGTATCTCGATGCGCGGGCCACGGATGAGCAGCGCCGCCGCCGCGAACGTTCCAACGCGGAACGAAAAGCGGCCGCGCTGCGAACGCAGGCTGCGAAGCTGGGTGCCAAGGCCACCAAAGCCGTTGCCGCACAGAATATGCTGCGGCGGGCCGATCGCATGATGGCGAGCCTGGATGACGAGCGGGTGGCCGACAAGGTGGCCCGGATCAAGTTCCCGACCCCGGCCCCGTGCGGGCGCACGCCGTTGGTGGCCAAGGGGCTGACCAAAACCTTCGGCTCGCTCGAGGTGTTCAGCGGTGTCGACCTGGCGATCGACCGCGGGTCGAGAGTCGTGGTGCTGGGCCTCAACGGCGCCGGCAAAACGACGCTGCTGCGGCTGCTGGCCGGTGTTGAGGCCGCCGACGCCGGCGTGCTCGAGCCCGGACACGGCTGCAAGATCGGCTATTTCGCCCAGGAGCACGACACGCTCGACGACGCAACCACGGTGTGGGAGAACATCCGGCACGCGGCCCCGGACAGCGGGGAGCAGGATCTGCGCGGGCTGCTCGGCGCGTTCATGTTCAGCGGGCCGCAACTCGACCAACTGGCCGGAACGCTGTCCGGTGGCGAGAAGACGCGCCTGGCGCTGGCCGGGTTGGTGGCGTCGACCGCAAATGTTCTGCTGCTCGACGAGCCCACCAACAACCTCGATCCGGCATCGCGGGAGCAGGTGCTCGACGCGCTGCGCAGCTACGTCGGCGCGGTGGTCCTGGTGACGCACGATCCGGGCGCCGCGGAAGCGCTCGGCCCGCAGCGGGTGGTGTTGCTGCCCGACGGCACCGAAGATTACTGGTCCGGGGACTACCGGGACCTGATCGAGTTGGCCTGATCGCTGCCCCAAGCGATTTCGGCCAAATCGCCCCCATCCCGCCGTCGGTTTCCTTACTCTCTGGTTGCGGGGTGCTTTCAGAGTGGGGAGATGGCGATGACAAAGCCGGACAAGGTTCGCGACGAACTGGTACACGAGCTGCGAAACCGATATGAGCACGGTGCGAGCATCAGGTCGTTGGTCGCGGCGACCGGTCGCTCGTACGGGTCGATTCACAGCATGCTTCGCGAGTCGGGCACGACGATGCGCAGCCGTGGTGGCCCGAACCACACCCGCAGACGGGTCGGCTGATCGCCGACTAGCGATTCCTCACCGACTCCTCGACCACGTCGAGGACCGCTGACAGCCGCGCCGGATCATCCCCCGACGCCAGTCTTGCCACCAGCCCGTCGAGCACCAGATCGAGATAGCACTGCAGCACGTCGTCGGGAACATCGTCGCGCAGCCGCCCGGCCTTCTTCTGCCGTCGCAACCGCTCAGACGTCGCCGCGGACAGCTCCGCGGACCGCTCGGACCAGCCGCGGTGAAATGCCGGGTCGTTGCGCAGTTTGCGGGCAATCTCCAATCGAGTTGCCAGCCAGTCGAATTGATCCGGGGCGGCAAGCATGTCCCGCATCACCTGGATCAGCCCCTCGCGGGATGCGACGTCGGCCATCCGCTCTGCGTCTTCCCGGGCCAGCTCGAAGAACAGCGCGTCCTTGTCGCGGAAGTGGTGGAATATCGCCCCGCGCGATAGCCCGATCGCCTGCTCGAGCCGACGCACCGTCGCTCTGTCGTAGCCGTGCTGGGCAAAACAACGTCGGGCGCCGTCCAATATCTGACGGCGACGAGCCGCCAGGTGCTCCTCGCTGACGCGTGGCATCGTCGTTAGCCGGTCAGGACCTCAGCATGCTGCGTAGCACGTACTGCAGGATGCCGCCGTTGCGGTAGTAGTCGGCCTCGCCGGGAGTGTCGATGCGGACCACCGCGTCGAATTCGACCGCACTGCCGTCCTCCTTGGTCGCCTTGACGTGCACGGTGCGCGGCGTCGAGCCACCGTTGAGTTCCTCGATGCCGGTGATGTCGTAGACCTCGGTGCCGTCCAGCTTCAACGACGACGCCGACTGACCGTCCGGGAACTGCAGTGGAATCACACCCATGCCGATCAGGTTCGAGCGGTGAATGCGCTCGAAGGACTCGGCGATCACCGCGCGCACCCCCAATAGCCTGGTGCCCTTGGCGGCCCAGTCCCGCGACGACCCGGAGCCGTACTCCTTTCCGCCGAGCACCACCAGTGGAATGTTCTGCGCGGCATAGTTTTGCGCCGCGTCATAGATGAACGCCTGTGGCCCGCCCGGCTGGGTGAAGTCGCGGGTGTAGCCGCCCGACACGTCGTCGAGCAGTTGATTGCGCAGCCGGATGTTCGCGAACGTGCCGCGGATCATGACCTCGTGGTTTCCGCGCCGGGAACCGTAGGAGTTGTAGTCCTTCTTCCCGACCCCGTGCTCGTCCAGGTACGTCGCGGCGGGTGTGCCGGGTTTGATGCTGCCAGCCGGCGAGATGTGGTCGGTGGTCACCGAATCACCGAGCAGCGCAAGCACGCGCGCACCGCTGACGTTGGTGACCGGCTCGGGCTCGGCCGGCATTCCGTCAAAGTAGGGGGGCTTGCGGACATAGGTCGACTTCGGATCCCAATCGAAAGTGTTGCCGGTGGGCGTCGGCAGATTACGCCAACGATCGTCGCCCTTGAACACGTCCGCGTAGTTCTTGACGAACATCTCCCGATTGATCGACGACGCGATGGTGTCGGTGATGTCCTTCTGCGACGGCCAGATATCGCGGAGGAACACGTCGTTGCCGTCCGAGTCCGTGCCGAGCGGGTCGTGCTCGAAATCGAAATCCATGGTTCCGGCAAGCGCGTATGCGATCACCAGCGGGGGAGAGGCCAGGTAGTTCATCTTCACATCCGGGTTGATCCGGCCCTCGAAGTTGCGGTTGCCCGACAGCACCGCGGTGACCGAGAGGTCGCTGTCGTTGACCGCCTTGCTGATCTCGTCGGGCAGCGGACCCGAGTTACCGATGCACGTGGTGCAGCCGTAGCCGACAAGGTAGAAGCCCAGCTTCTCCAGGTAGGGCCACAGCCCGGCCTTGTCGTAGTAGTCGCTGACCACCTGCGAGCCCGGCGCCATCGACGTCTTCACCCACGGCTTGGACGTCAGCCCCTTCTCCACGGCGCTCTTGGCCAACAGCGCCGCCCCGAGCATCACCTGGGGATTGGACGTGTTGGTGCACGAGGTGATCGCGGCAATGACCACTGCGCCGTGGTCGAGCACGAATTCTCCGCGCTCGTCGGACTTCACGCCGACCGGGCTGGTCGGCCGGCCCGCGGCGCCGTTGGCCGCCGACGGCATGTCCGCGTCGTAGTCGGCGAACGACAGGATCGCCGGGTCGCTGGCCGGGAAACTCTCCTCGACGGCTTCGTCGAGCTTGGTGTGCGGAACAGGGTTCTCCGCCGAGTTTTCAACGTAGTTGTGGATGTCCTTGCGGAATGCGGACTTTGCGTCCGACAGCGCGATGCGGTCCTGCGGGCGCTTCGGGCCGGCGATCGAGGGCACCACGTCGGCCAAGTTGAGCTCGATGTACTCGGAGAAACGTGGCTCGTGGTTCGCTTCGTGCCACATGCCCTGTTCCTTGGCGTACGCCTCGACGAGCGCACAGTGCTCGTCGCTGCGGCCCGTCATCTTCAGGTAGTCGATGGTGACCTGGTCGATCGGGAAAATTGCTGCGGTGGAACCGAATTCGGGGCTCATGTTGCCGAGTGTCGCACGGTTGGCTAACGGCACCTCTGCCACACCCGCGCCGTAGAACTCGACGAACTTGCCGACCACGCCGTGCTTGCGCAGCATCTCGGTGACGGTGAGCACCACGTCGGTGGCCGTGACGCCGGGCTGGATCTCGCCGGTCAACTTGAAGCCGACCACACGGGGGATGAGCATCGACACCGGCTGGCCCAGCATCGCGGCCTCGGCCTCGATGCCGCCCACGCCCCAGCCCAGCACGCCAAGGCCGTTGACCATCGTGGTGTGTGAGTCGGTGCCCACGCAGGTGTCCGGGTAGGCCTCCCCGTCGCGGTCCATCACCACCGACGCCAGATACTCGATGTTCACCTGGTGCACAATGCCGGTGCCGGGCGGCACGACCTTGAAGTCATCGAAAGCGCCCTGTCCCCAACGTAAGAACTGGTAGCGCTCGCCGTTGCGTTGGTACTCGATCTCGACGTTGCGTTCGAACGCGTCGGCACGGCCGAAGAGGTCGGCGATGACGGAGTGGTCGATGACCAGGTCGGCCGGCGACAGTGGATTCACCTTGCCGGGGTCGCCGCCAAGATCGCCGACGGCCTCGCGCATCGTCGCGAGGTCGACGATGCACGGCACGCCGGTGAAGTCCTGCATGATCACCCGCGCCGGGGTGAACTGAATTTCGACGCTCGGGTCGGCGTTCGGATCCCACTGCGCGATGGCGCGGATGTGATCGGCGGTGATGTTGGAGCCGTCCTCGGTGCGAAGCAGGTTCTCGGCCAGGACTTTCAGGCTGTACGGGAGCTTGTCGGTGCCGTCGACGGCGGCGAGGCGGTAGATCTGATAGGTCTTGTCGCCGACCTTCAGGGTGTCGCGGGCTGAAAACGAATTGACCGATTCTGCGCTGCTCACATTCACTCCCAGTTAAGTTGTCGATCGGCGGCGAGCTGTTGTCGCCGGTACCTCCGATTCTAACAGTACGCTTGTCCTTTTTCACTAGGCCGGGGCCGTTTTCTTGAATGACTCCGAACCCACCTCGGGTACGGTCATGGCCGTGACGATGCCGCAGATTCCGCTGTATATCCCCAATGAGTTGTGCGCGACCGTTGGAGCGTCGCCGGCGACGCCGCCCGACCAGTGCATGAACCAGGTCATCATCGACCTCGCCGACGATGGGGTGAGCGCACCCAAGGACGCGGACATCGCGGGCTTGCGCCAAGTGGTCGCCGACGCCAAGCACAAGGGCATCGACCTCAAAGTCGTCGTGGTGCCCCAGAATCCGCCGATCGACACACCGCTTCGCGACGTCGCCACTGACGTAGGCCACGCCTACCCGGGTTCCACCGTGCTTGTCATCAGCCCGATGTGGGCCGGAACGTACAGCCCGAACTATGACCGCGTGACGTTGGAAGCCGGACAGGATGTGGCCAAAACCGGTGGTAACCCCGTCCAATCGGCGAAGAATTTCGTCAGTCAACTGCAGACGCCCGGTTTCCCGTGGACCGCGTTGACGATCGTTCTCCTCGTCGTGGTCGCGGTCGCGACCGTGCTCGTTCGGGTGTTTCAAGTCCGCGGGCGGCGCCGGGCCGAACCCGAGGCCCAGCCCGCGCCCTGACTTCGCGCTTACTTCCCACACGCGCTTACTTCCCACACCACGGCGGACATTGAATTCGCCGGGATAACTAATTGGTCACAACCGCTTTAATTACAGGGCTGTAGTTTGTGACGTAAGTGTCTTCAGTGTCAAAAGTGACGTACGGTGCGTATGGCTACTTGTGTTGTCCATGTGTTGCCAGTGACTCTGGGAGTGCGGCACCGATGTATGCCGACGCGACGAGGCACCTACCGAGGAGACGGGAGTCATGACACGCACCCGCCACTCGGTATGCGCGGCCGCAGTGGCGGTCGGGCTGCTGTTATCGACTCCCGGACTCGGCGCCGCCCAACCAGCCCCAGCGTCTCCGAACGACATCGCGACCCTGATCGCCACGGTCGCCGACGCGGACCAGAAGCTGCAGGACGTCGGCGCGGCAGTGCAATCCCGCCAAGAGTCCGTCAACAAGGCGATCGTCGACGTGCAGACGGCGCGTGAACAGGTCGACGCGACCAAGACCGAGCTGGCGGCCAGCCAGCGCGCGGTCGACGACGCCTCCGCCGCGATCTCCGCGGCGCAGCAGCGCTTCGACACGTTCGCCGCCGCGTCCTACATCAACGGACCGTCGGGTTCCTACGTCTCGGCGACGAGCCCCAAGGACGTCATCGCGACCGCGTCGGCGGGCGAGGCGCTGGCGATCAGCGCCAAACAGACCCTCGCGGATCTTCAGCGGACCCGGACAGAGCAAGTGAACAGGGAATCGGTGGCTCGGGCCGCTCAGCAGAAAGCCGACCAGGCGGCGGCCGACGCTCAGCGCAGCCAGGATGAAGCGGTCACGGCGCTGACCGATGTGCAGCGGCAGTTCGGCGACCAGAAGGCAGCGGTCGATCGGTTGGCCGCCGAGCGCGACGCGGCGAAGGCACGGCTGGACGCCGCCCGTGCCACGCGGCCGGCACCGGCCGCCGTACCGGCGGCGGCCACGCCAGGGGATCGTTGGAGCACTCCCGGGGCGGGTCCGGCAGCGCCGCAAAGCAATACCGGCAATTGGGACGCCTCCCTGTGGGATCCCACGCTGCCCGCGGTACCGAGCGCGTTCGTGAGTGGCGACCCGATCGCGATCATCAACTCCCTGCTGGGCATTTCGGCGACCTCGTCGCAGGTAACCGCGAACATGGGCCGACAGTTCCTCACCCAGCTCGGCATCATCAGCCCGACCGACACCGGGATCACCAACGGACGCATCCCGCGGGTGTACGGGCAACAGGCGTCCGAGTATGTGATCCGCCGGGCCATGTCCCAGATCGGCGTGCCGTACTCGTGGGGCGGCGGCACCGCGGCGGGACCAAGCCGAGGGATCGACGACGGTGCCGGCACCGTGGGGTTCGACTGCTCCGGGCTGATCCTGTTCGCGTTCGCCGGCGTGGGCATCAGGCTGCCGCACTACTCGGGCTCGCAATACAACGCCGGCCGCAAAATCCCGTCGTCGCAGATGCGCCGCGGCGACGTCATCTTCTACGGGCCGGGGGGCAGCCAGCACGTGACCCTCTACCTCGGCGACGGCGAGATGCTCGAGGCTCAGCAGACCGGGGTGCCGGTCAAGGTCTCTCGCGTTCGCACCAGCGGCATGACGCCGTATGTCGTGCGCTTCATCGAGTACTGAACAGGTGGTGATCGCTCTTGCGCCGAACGCAACTGCTCCAGATCGTCTGCATGATCCTTGCGCCGCTGCTGATCGCGTTTGCCTCACCGGCGGCGGCCGACCCTGACGGAGGGCAGTGGGACCCGACGCTGCCGAAGACCCTCAGCGCCGGCGCTCCCGGCGACCCGGTGGCGGTCGCCAACGCGTCGCTGCAGGCCAGCGCGCAGGCCGCGCAGACGACGATGGACCTGGGCCGCAAGTTCCTCGGCAGTTTGGGCCTTTTCCCCAACACCGGTGTCGCCGCGCCGGGACGCGTCGAGGGGGCGCAGGCGATCGAGTACGTGATCCGCCGCGCCGGATCGCAGATGGGTGTCCCGTACTCATGGGGCGGCGGCAGCCTGAACGGGCCCACCACCGGCGTCGACGACGGTGCCGACATCGTGGGGTTCGACTGCTCGGGGCTGATGCGCTACGCGTTCGCCGGTGTCGGAGTGCTGATCCCGCGCTTTTCCGGGGACCAGTACAACGCGGGCCGGCACATTCCGCCGTCGCAGGCCAAACGTGGGGATCTGATCTTCTACGGGCCAGGCGGCAGCCAGCACGTGACGATGTTCCTCGGCAACGGCCAGATGCTCGAGGCGTCGTCGCTGGCCGGAAAGGTCACGGTCAGCCCGGTGCGTACTCCTGGCATGACGCCGTATTTGACCCGCATCATCGAGAGCTGACGCGCCGCCAAGGCCGTTCCCGCCGAACCTACGTCGACGGAATTCCGGACGCCTGGAATAGTTGACGAGGACACACCCCTATCGACAGCGTTGGAGGACCTTATTCATGAGTTCACCAGGTGGGCCGCCACAGGGCCCCGGAGGTTTTTCGGGCCCAGGCGGGGGACCCGGCCACCCGGGTGGGCAGGTCACCCAGGCCGGCAGTCCACCGCCTGACCGCAACGGCGGGCTCGCATCCGAGGTGCACACCCTGGAGCGGGCCGTCTATGAGGTCAAGCGGATCATCGTCGGCCAGGACCAGCTCGTCGAGCGGATGCTGGTTGGCCTGCTTGCCAAGGGCCACGTCCTGCTGGAAGGCGTGCCGGGCGTTGCCAAGACGCTCGCGGTCGAGACATTCGCCCGGGTGGTGGGCGGCACATTCGCCCGCATCCAGTTCACGCCCGACCTGGTGCCCACCGACATCATCGGTACCCGGATCTACCGCCAGGGCAAGGAGGAGTTCGACATCGAGCTCGGCCCGGTGGTTGCCAACTTCATCCTCGCCGACGAGATCAACCGCGCACCTGCCAAGGTGCAGTCCGCGCTGCTTGAGGTGATGGCCGAACGGCACGTGTCGATCGGCGGCAAGACCTTCCCGATGCCGAAGCCGTTCCTGGTCATGGCGACCCAGAACCCGATCGAGCAAGAGGGCGTCTATGCGCTGCCCGAAGCGATGCGCGACCGCTTCCTGTTCAAGATCAACATCGACTACCCGTCGCCGGAAGAGGAGCGGGAGATCATCTACCGGATGGGTGTGACGCCCCCGCAGCCGAAGCAGATTCTCGAACCGGGTGACCTGCTCCGACTGCAAGACGTCGCCGCCACCATCTTCGTCCACCACGCTCTCGTCGACTATGTGGTCCGCGTCGTCACGGCCAGCCGCCGCCCCGACCAGTTCGGCATGCCCGACGCGAAGGCGTGGGTCGCCTACGGCGCATCCCCACGTGCGTCGCTGGGCATCATCGCCGCCGCCCGGGCGCTGGCGCTGGTCCGCGGCCGCGACTACGTCATCCCGCAGGACGTCCTCGAGGTCATCCCGGATGTGCTGCGCCACCGGCTGGTGCTTACCTACGACGCACTCGCCGACGAGATCTCGGCGGAGACCGTCATCACCCGGATTCTGCAAACGGTGGCCATGCCACAGGTGAATGCCGTTCCGCAGCAAGGCCATTCGTTGCACCCGGTGGTGCCGGCAGCGGCGGCCGCGGCTAGCGGGCGGTGAGTCCTTCCGCTGGTCGGACAGTCGACCTGCCGTCGCTGGAGCGTGGCGAGATCCGCGATCCGGAGCTGTCGGCCGCGTTGCGGAAGCTGGAGCTGACGGTCAGGCGAAAGCTCGACGGCGTCCTTCATGGCGACCACCTTGGCCTGATTCCCGGCCCGGGCAGCGAAGCCGGCGAGTCGAGGCTCTACCAGCCGGGCGACGACGTACGCCGGATGGACTGGTCGGTGACCGCCCGAACCACATCGCCACATGTCAGGCAGATGATCGCCGACCGCGAGCTGGAGACGTGGCTGGTGGTCGACATGTCGGCGAGCCTGGATTTCGGTACCACGGGATGCGAGAAGCGCGACCTCGCGGTGGCCGCCGCGGCGGCGATCGCGTTCCTCAACAGCGGCGGCGGAAACCGGCTGGGCGCGCTGATTGCCAACGGGCAGGACGTCATTCGGGTGCCGGCGTTGTCAGGCCGGATGCACGAGCACACCCTGCTGCGGGCGATCGCGACCTCACCGCGAGCACCCGTTGGCGTGCGAGGTGATCTGGCCGCGGCGATCGAGGAGTTGCGCCGACCGGAACGCCGTCGTGGCATGGCGGTGATCATCAGCGACTTCCTCGGGCCGATCAACTGGATGCGGCCGCTGCGGGCCATCGCGAGCCGTCACGAGGTGCTGGGCATTGAGGTCCTCGACCCGCGCGACGTCGAGCTGCCCGACGTCGGCGACGTGATCCTGCAGGACGCCGAGACCGGGGTGACCAGAGAATTCACCATCGACGCGAAGCTGCGCAACGACTTCGAGAAAGCCGCGGCGGCACACCGTGCGGAGGTGGCGCGCACCCTGCGCCGGTGTGACGCTCCGCTGCTGTGTTTGCGCACCGACCGCGACTGGATCGCCGACGTGGTGCGGTTCGTCAGCAACCGGCGTCGGGGAGCGCTCGCGGGACGCTAGTGAATGGCACAACTGAAATGACATGGCCTAGTTACGCCGGTGTAATGACACGCTGCGAAGCATCGGGATCGGCATGAACATACCGCTGCTGGGCCCGATGTCGCTCACCGGCTTCGACCACGCGTGGTACTTCATCTTCCTGCTGGTCGTCCTTGTTCTGGTCGGCCTGTACATCGCCGCGCAACTCGCACGCCAGCGCCGGGTGCTGCGGTTCGCCAACATGGAGTTGCTGGAAAGCGTTGCGCCGCAACGGCCGAACCGCTGGCGGCACTTGCCTGCGGTTCTGTTGGTGGTATCCCTCGTGCTGTTCACCATCGCGATGGCCGGGCCCACTCGCGACGTGCGGATCCCCCGCAACCGCGCGGTGGTGATGCTCGTCATCGACGTGTCGCAGTCGATGCGTGCCACCGACATCGAGCCGAACCGGCTGGCTGCGGCCCAAGTGGCGGCCAAGCAATTCGCGGACGAGCTGACCGCCGGCATCAACCTCGGTCTCATCGCGTACGCGGGCACCGCGACCGTATTGGTGTCGCCGACCACCAACCGCGACGCGACCAAACAGGCGATCGACAAGTTGCAGGTGGCCGACCGCACCGCGACCGGCGAGGGCATCTTCACCGCATTGCAGGCCATCGCGACCGTGGGTGCGGTGATCGGCGGCGGCGACACTCCGCCGCCCGCGCGGATCGTGCTGTTCTCCGACGGTAAGGAGACGGTGCCGTCCAACCCCGACAACCCGAAGGGCGCCTACACCGCGGCGCGCACCGCCAAGGACCAGGGTGTGCCGATCTCGACGATCTCCTTCGGCACGCCGTACGGCTACGTCGAGATCAACAACCAGCGCCAACCGGTGCCCGTCGACGACGAGACGATGAAGAAGGTCGCGCAACTGTCCGGCGGGCAGTCCTACAGCGCGTCCAACCTCTCCGAGCTGAAGGGCGTCTACTCGACGTTGCAGCAGCAGATCGGCTACGAAACGATCCGCGGCGATGCCAGCACCGGATGGCTGCGGCTCGGTTCGCTGGTGCTGGCCCTGGCGGCGCTGGCGGCGCTGCTGATCAACCGGCGCCTGCCGAACTAGCGGTTGTGCGCCGATTTCGGCCTCACGCAGGTCACACGTTAAGTTGGCGGGCATGACTGTGACTGACAATCCAGCCGACACCGCGGGTCAGGCCGCTGCAGGCCGACCGGCCTTCGTCTCTCGTTCCGTGTTGGTGACCGGCGGAAACCGTGGCATCGGGCTGGCCATCGCGCGCCGGCTGGCGGCCGACGGACACAAGGTCGCCGTGACCCACCGCGGTTCCGGCGCGCCGGACGACGACTTGTTCGCCGTCGAGTGCGACGTCACCGACACCGCCGCCGTCGACGCGGCCTTCTCCCGGGTGGAGGAGCACCAGGGGCCGGTCGAGGTGCTGGTGGCCAACGCCGGGGTCACCGCCGACATGCTCATCATGCGGATGAGCGACGAGAGCTTCGAAAAGGTCATCGACGCCAACCTGACCGGCGTGTTCCGGGTAGCCAAGCGGGCGTCGCGCAACATGATCAAGAAGCGGTTCGGCCGGATGATCTTCATGGGCTCGGTGGCCGGGCTCACCGGCCTGCCGGGGCAGGCGAACTACTCGGCGTCCAAGGCCGGTCTCGTCGGCATGGCACGCTCGCTCACCCGTGAGCTGGGATCGCGGTCGATCACCGCCAACGTCGTCGCGCCGGGCTTCATCGACACCGCCATGACCCGCGCGCTCGACCAGAAGCAGCAGGACATCGCGCTGCAGGCCATCCCGCTGCAGCGGATCGGCTACGTCGAGGAGGTCGCGGGTGTGATCAGCTTCCTGGCCTCCGAGGACGCCGGTTACATCTCCGGCGCGGTGATACCGGTCGACGGCGGCCTGGGCATGGGCCACTAGGAGAGATGGACTGACATGGCAGGGTTTCTCGAAGGCAAGCGGATCCTCGTCACCGGGATCATCACCGACTCGTCGATCGCCTTCCATATCGCGAGGGTCGCGCAGGAGGCCGGTGCCGAGCTGGTTCTGACCGGTTTCGACCGGATGCGGCTGATCCAGCGGATCGTGGACCGGTTGCCGCACAAGGCGCCGCTGCTGGAGCTGGACGTGCAGAACGACGAGCACCTCGCCTCCCTGGCCGCCCGGGTGACCGAGGTGATCGGCGAGGGCAACAAGCTCGACGGCGTCGTGCATTCGATCGGGTACATGCCGCCCAGCGGGATGGGGGTGAACCCGTTCTTCGAAGCGCCTTTCGGGGACGTCGCGAAAGGCATCCACATCTCCGCTTTTTCGTACGCATCGCTGGCCAAGGCGGTGCTGCCGATCATGAACAGCGGTGGCGGGATTGTCGGCATGGATTTCGACCCGACGCGGGCGATGCCGGCCTACAACTGGATGACCGTGGCGAAGAGCGCACTGGAGTCGGTGAACCGGTTCGTCGCGCGGGAAGCCGGCCAATTCGGCGTACGGTCGAATCTCGTTGCTGCGGGCCCCATTCGAACACTGGCCATGAGCGCGATCGTCGGCGGCGCGCTTGGCGACGAGGCCAGTGGTCAGATACAACTGCTGGAGGAGGGCTGGGACCAGCGGGCGCCCCTAGGCTGGAACATGAAGGACGCTACCCCGGTGGCGAAGACGGTGTGCGCCTTGATGTCCGACTGGCTGCCAGCCACCACCGGGACGGTCATCTACGCCGACGGCGGCGCCAGCACCCAATTGTTGTAATGCAGTTCGACGCCGTCCTGTTGCTGTCGTTCGGCGGTCCCGAGGGGCCCGAGCAGGTGCGACCATTCCTCGAGAACGTCACGCGGGAACGCGGGATACCGCCGGAGCGGCTGGACGACGTCGCGCAGCACTACCTGCATTTCGGTGGCGTGTCGCCGATCAACGGGATCAATCGTGAGTTGATCGAGCAGATCCGCGCCGAGCTCGCCCGCCGCGGTACGGAGCTGCCGGTGTACTTCGGAAACCGCAACTGGGAGCCCTACATCGAGGACACGGTCGCCACGATGCGCGACGACGGGATCCGGCGGGCGGCGGTGTTCACGACGTCGGCGTGGGGCGGCTACTCCAGCTGCACGCAGTACCTCGAGGACATCGTGCGGGCCCGGCGCGCTGCCGGCGATGACGCACCGGAGCTCGTGAAACTGCGGCATTACTTCGACCACCCGCTGCTGGTGGAGATGTTCGCCGAGGGGATCGGCGCGGCGGCCGCGACGCTGCCGGGCGCCGTCCGCGACAAGGCCCGGCTTGTGTTTACCGCGCATTCCATTCCGGTGCGGGCGCATTCACGTTGCGGGCATGAGCTGTACAGCAGGCAGGTCGCGTATGCGGCCGGGCTGGTGGCCGCCGCGGCCGGTTACCCGCAGTTCGACCAGGTGTGGCAATCGCGCTCGGGGCCGCCGCGGATTCCGTGGCTGGAACCCGACGTTGCGGACCATCTGACCGCGCTGGCCGCCGACGGCACAGCGGCGGTCATCGTGTGCCCGATCGGCTTTGTCGCCGACCACATCGAGGTGGTGTGGGATCTCGACAACGAGCTGCGCCGGCAGGCGGAGGCCGCGGGCATCGCGTTCGCGCGCGCCGCCACCCCCAACGCCGACCCGCGTTTCGCGCGGCTGGCCGTCGACCTCGTCGACGAGTTGAGAACCGGTGCGCCGCCCGCGAGAGTGGTTGGACCCGACCCTGTTCCGGGATACGGCTGCAGCGTCAATGGCGCGCCGTGTTCGCCCGATTGCGTGGTGGGCTAGCGTCGCCAGGCCGAGTGAAGGATGTCGCTGACCGCAGCCATCCGAGCCGAGCGGACCACCGCGGACAGAGGTTTGAGCGCGTCGCTTGCGATCTGCGCCTCCGACATCTGAGTGCCGATGGGCATCAGGCCCGAACTGACCCGCAGGATCGCCTCGACGTGGGCCGCGTTCTCCAGCACCCGCAGCGCCCGCGAAGGCGCGCCGTCGGGAGCGCGATGGGCACGCGCGCATTCCAGCAGCTGCTCCACCATGCCGCGCGGGTCGCTGACATCGAAACCCGGGCGGATGGCGCCCAACGCGTCGGCGGCAGAGCGCACCGCGGACCGCAACGCATATTCGGCCTCGCCCAGGTCGGGGTGATCAGGCGCCGGCGCCCCGGGCAGCGAGTAGACCGTCCACACCAGTGCCTGCGGCGATGTCTCATGCTCTTCGGGGTCGGATTCACCATCGCCGTAGTCGAACTCGGGCACCAGTCCGATGGCCGATCCGGCCTCGCCTGCCACCACCACCGCCTCAGAGGCGGCCAATGCGTCGTACTCGAACGCGGTGCCCGCGACCAACCCGCGCACGTCGCCGGGGACTGGCAACACGATGCTGATGGCGGGCTCGGCGACGCGCGCCCGCGCCGCGGTGGTCCGCAACGTCTGGAGCAGCGTGACGACGGACGCCTCGTCGAGATCCGGCCACGGCAGCCCGGTGTGGCCGGCCGTCACGGAATCGTAGGCGGTTACGAAATGCTGTGGCGCCCAGAGCGATAACGCGTCGAGAACGTCGTCAGGCGCAGCCGATCCCGCGAGCCACGCATTGGCCCACACCGACAGCGACACGCTCGGGCACCACATGATCGCCGAGTGTAATAGTTCGGCGCGTGCCCGGCCGGTTTGGCGCTAGGGTGGCAGCATGCCTGTGGCGCTGATCTGGCTGATCGCCGCGCTGGTGCTGGCGGGCGCGGAGGTGCTCACCGGCGACCTTTTCTTGTTGATGCTCGGCGGGGGCGCGCTGGCCGCGGCCGCAACCAACTGGCTTTTCGGCTTGCCGATCTGGGTGGACGGGCTGGTTTTCCTGATCGTGTCGGTGCTGTTGCTCATGGGCGTTCGTCCCGTGCTGCGCAAGCGATTGATCGGCGTCAAAGGCCTGCCGGAACCGATGAAGGCGCTCGAGGGCAAGAGCGCGCTGGTGCTCGACCGGGTGGCACGGCACGAAGGCCAGGTAAAGCTTGACGGTCAGGTGTGGACGGCCCGGCCGCTGAACGACGACGATATCTACCAACCGGGCGACCACGTCACCGTCGTCCACATTGACGGCGCCACGGCGGTCGTCTCGAAGATCGTCTAGAGAAGCCTGGACGACACAACGGAAGGAACCCGCATGAACGGTGGTGCTCTCGCGGCCATTGTGGTGCTGATCTTGGTGGTCTTCGTGATCATCGTCGTCTTCAAGTCAGTGGCACTGATCCCGCAGGCCGAGGCCGCCGTGATCGAGCGGCTGGGGAGCTACAAGAAGACGGTGTCCGGAGGGGTCACGCTGCTGCTGCCGTTCATCGACAGGATCCGCGCGCGGGTCGACCTGCGCGAGCGGGTGGTGTCGTTCCCGCCGCAGCCGGTGATCACCGAGGACAACCTGACGGTCAACATCGACACCGTCGTCTACTTTCAAGTCACCACCCCGCAGGCGGCGGTGTACCAGATCAGCAACTACATCGTCGGGGTCGAGCAGCTGACCACCACGACACTGCGCAACGTGGTGGGCGGCATGACGCTGGAACAGGCCCTCACCTCGCGCGACCAGATCAACGGCCAGCTCCGCGGTGTACTCGACGAGGCCACCGGCCGGTGGGGCCTGAGGGTGGCGCGCGTGGAGCTGCGCAGCATCGATCCCCCGCCGTCGATCCAGGACTCGATGGAAAAGCAGATGAGGGCCGACCGCGAGAAGCGGGCCATGATCCTCAATGCCGAAGGTGTGCGCGAGGCGTCGATCAAGCAGGCCGAGGGTCAGAAACAGGCACAGATCCTGGCGGCCGAGGGTGCCAAACAGGCCGCGATCCTGGCGGCCGAGGCGGACCGGCAATCGCGGATGCTGCGGGCCCAGGGCGAGCGTGCGGCGCAATACCTGCAGGCACAGGGTCAGGCAAAGGCCATCGAGAAGACGTTCGCGGCGATAAAGGCCGGGCGGCCCACGCCAGAGTTGCTGGCCTACCAGTATCTGCAAACCCTGCCGCTGATGGCCAGGGGCGAGGCGAACAAGGTGTGGGTGGTGCCGAGCGACTTCGGGTCGGCGCTGCAGGGCTTCACGAAGCTGCTTGGTGCGCCCGGTGATGATGGGGTGTTCCGCTATCAGCCGTCCCCGGTCGAGGAGAATCTGCCGAAGCCAGAGGACGACTCGGCCGAGGTGGCCGACTGGTTCAACACCCAAACCGACCCCGAGATAGCTCAGGCGGTCGCCGCCGCCGTGGCAGATGCGCGATCTTCAGATCTCAGCGCCATCCCGGCGGCTCCGGGGAGCCCTCTGCAGATGCAGTACCCGCCGTTGTCGCAGCAGGATCAGCAGCCGACCCAGTACCAACAGCCGCAGGGACCGCGGCATGGGGATCCGCTTGGTTGAGTAGGCGGGGCCGGGGGGAGCAGTGCCGCTAGACCAACACCGGTTCTGCGCGTTCTTCGCGGGCTACCTGTTCGCGGCGATGCGCGCGGAACTCCAACGCCAGCCCCACGATGCCGATGCTGCCCGTGCACAGCGACACCACGAACAGCAGGGGGCTGATGTGTCCGGTCAGCGCGTCGCCGAGCACCACGACGGCCAAAGTGCCCGGCATCAGGCCGACGAACGTGGCCAGCGTGTAGGGCACCGTGCGCACCGCCGATGCGCCTGCGGCGTAGTTGATCACCGAGAACGGCACGGCAGGGATCAATCGCAGCGAGAAGACCACCGGCCAGCCCCGTCTGCTTAGCCGGGCATCGACCGTATCGATCGCGGGATGGCTGACAAGACGATCGAGCCGCCAGCCGACGGCGCGCACCAGCCACAACGCGATCAGCGCACTGGCCGTGCTGGCCAACACGGCCAGGCCGACGCCGAGCGCGGGGCCGAACAGCAGACCTGCGGCAAGCGTGAAGGCGGTGCGGGGAAACGGGAACACCGTGACGACCAGGTGGGCGGCGAGGAACGCGAGCGGGAACCACGGCCCGACAGACGTCGCCCAGTCGCGAAGCTGCAGCGCGGTCGGCATCGGCACGAAGACGGCGACTGCGACCAACATCACAATTGCGACCAGCGTGGCGAAGATGCGCGGCCGCGACAGCTGGCGTGCGCTCGCGACGGTCGCAGTGCGCAGGCCGCGCAGCGCGTCGCGCACCGTCGAAGTGATCACGACTGTTTACCCTACGGCGTTGGGCCGGTGCGCATCATTTAGCCTGATGGCGTGTCAGTAGATGCCGGTGTCGACGCCGTCGAGGTTCAGCGGGCACTCGGCCGGTGGCGGTCGCAAGTAGCTGCTGTGCTGGCCAAGAGCGCGGGGCGTGATCCGGCCGGCCTTCCGATCGAACCGGAACGGCTGCTGGACGCACCGACGTACGAAGGTTTCCCCATCCGGCCGCTGTACACGGCACTGGACAGCCCGCCCGAAGGCCCGCTGCCGGGACGGTGGCCCTTTGTTCGCGGCGGTGACGCACTGCGCGACGTCAACACCGGTTGGAAGGTCGCCGAGGCATTCCCGACCCCCGTCGGTGCCGGCGAACTCGGTGCCGGCGAACTGAATGGCGCGGTATTGCTGGCGTTGACCGAGGGTGTCAGCGCGCTGGTGCTTCGCGTGGGCGGGGCAGGCGTCGCGCCCGGTGACCTCGACCGGCTGCTCGAGGGCGTGTTCTTGGAGCTGGTGCCTGTCGTCGTCGATGCGGGTGCCGATTTCAATGCGGCGGCCGACGCGCTGTTGGCCCTGGCGGGTCAGGTGGACCAGGACAAACACGCGATGCTGTCGATCGATCTGGGTGCCGACCCGCTGACCGCGTCGCTGAGCGGCCGCCCGGCGCCAAGCGTCGAGGATGTCATCGCGACCGCCTCACGCGCGGGCGGCTACCGCGGGGGAGTGCGGGCGATCACCGTGGACGGGCCGGCCTTCCACAACCGCGGCGCGAACGCGTCCTGGGAATTGGCGGCCGGCGTCGCTGCGGGTGTGGCCTACCTACGTTCGCTTGGCACGCTCACCGCGGCGCAGGCGCTGCGGCAGATCAGCTTTCGCTTCGCCGCAGACGACGACCAGTTCATGACGATCGCGAAATTCCGTGCGGCACGCCAGCTTTGGGCCAGGGTGGCCGAGGTGGCCGGTGCGCCCGGGAGTGGAGCGGCAACCATGCACGCAGTCACCTCACTGCCGATGATGACGCAGCGCGACCCGTGGGTGAACATGTTGCGGACCACCGTCGCCGCGTTCGGTGCCGGAATCGGCGGTGCGGACACGGTTTTGGTCGAGCCGTTCGACGTCGCGATCCCCGGCGGCGCGCCCGGGGTGAGCCCCGGTTTTTCGCGCCGGATCGCCCGCAACGTCCAGCTGCTGCTGCTCGAAGAGTCCAACATTGGTCGGGTCCTTGATCCGGCGGGCGGCTCCTGGTATGCGGAGGACCTGACCGAGGCGCTGGCGCAGCAGGCCTGGCGCCACTTCCAGGCGATCGAGGCCCGCGGCGGATTCGTCGCCGCGCAGGACTTCATCGCCGCGGAGCTAGCGGCGGTGCGCGACAAGCGGATCGACGACGTCGACCACCGGCGCACGAAGATCACCGGCGTCAACGAGTACCCCAACCTCGCCGAGCCGGCGCTCCCGCAGACGGGTGATGCTCAGACAGGTGAAGCGATGGGCATCTGCAGATACGCGGCCGACTTCGAAGTGCTGCGCGACCGCTCGGATGCGTATCTGCGCCGCACAGGTACCCGGCCACGGGTGTTGTTGCTGCCGCTGGGCCCACTGGCCGAGCACAACGTCCGCGTCACGTTCGCGACGAACCTGTTGGCGTCGGGCGGAATTGAGGCCATCAACGCCGGACCGGTCGACGAGACGGCGATTCCTGCGGCGGCTGAGCAGGCCGGCGGCCTGGACACCGCGGTCATCTGCGGTACCGACGCGCGGTACAGCACCGAGGTCGCGGGTGTGGTAGAGGTGGCGCACGCGGCCGGCATCAGCACGATCTATCTGGCAGGGTCCCAAAAAGCCGTTGCCGATCTGGACGAATCGCACCTGCCAGACGACTACCTGATCGCCACGATCGATGCCGTGCACGCGCTGTCGAACCTGCTCAGCCGATTGGGGGCGTGAACCGATGAC